>Ga0310694_10000310_pt1 | contig 66920 bp, 63 predicted proteins | sample 174DNAGHGhighgp2_FD_203884 | JGI IMG/M metagenome (GOLD analysis project Ga0310694, IMG submission 203884) | Sheep rumen microbial communities from Palmerston North, Manawatu-Wanganui, New Zealand - 1742 DNA GHGhigh gp2 (v2) (version 2) | ecosystem: Host-associated > Mammals > Digestive system...
CAAGCGAATTGTCTTCCAGAAGAGCGATGTCAACCTCCGAAGCGTGCGAATTGATGACCAAGTCGCGCGTCACTGTCTTCACTTCCACTGCAACCTCTTGCTGTTGTTCTTCAGACATAGTGTTTTTCTTTGGGGTTAACGTTTTGATTGATAAAACAATAACACAACAATGGGGAAAGCCAATGCTGTGTTATTGTCGTGTTTAGGCTCAAGAAGAGCTTATTTCTTCTTGTGTCTGTCCTTTCTCAAGCGTTTTTTGCGCTTGTGAGTCGACATCTTGTGTCTTTTGTGTTTCTTACCGTTTGGCATAATATAAGATTTTATTTGTTGTTTTTCTTATTTGACAGCGTTCATGAAGGTCTTAGCAGGCTTGAAGGCCGGAATCTTGTGGGCCGGGATGGTGATGGCGATGTTCTTGCCGATGTTACGGCCAGTCTTTTCAGCTCTCGTCTTGATGATGAAGCTACCGAAGCCTCTCAGATAGACGTTTTCACCCTTGGCCATGGCGTTCTTCACAACTTCCATAAAGTTCTCAACAACATTCTGGACAGCACCTTTCTCAATGCCGGTCTTGCTTGCGATTTCAGCAACGATTTCTGCTTTAGTCATTTTTTTTCTTATTTAATGGTTAGTTATAATGTTTGTTGTAAATTTGCGGCAAAGGTACGAACATTTTCAATACGCAGACCCCATTAATGCAAAATTTTTCTTCTAATGAGTTATAAATAAAGAATTTCGCCTCGAAAACCACGATGAATATCCTACACGACACCTTAATTAATTGGTACGCCGAAAACCACCGCGATTTGCCTTGGCGTCACGACCCTACGCCCTATGAAGTGTGGCTCTCCGAGGTCATCCTGCAACAGACGCGCGTCAGCCAAGGCATGGACTACTACCTGCGTTTCATCGAGAAATGGCCTACCGTGACTGACCTCGCCAAAGCCTCTGAAGAAGAAGTCTTGAAGATGTGGCAAGGCCTGGGTTACTACTCACGCGCCCGCAACCTGCACCAGTGTGCTAAACAGGTCGTGGAACAGTACCATGGTGATTTTCCTGCTGACTACGAGCAACTTAAGAAGCTTCAAGGCATCGGTGACTACACCGCAGCTGCCATCGCTTCTATCGCCTTCAACCTGCCGCAGGCCGTAGTCGACGGCAATGTGTACCGCGTTCTCGCCCGACTCTACGACATTGACACACCTATTAATAATAATGGAGGTCAGAAACTCTTTGCCCGACTCGCCGACGAGCTCCTCAACCGCGAGCAACCCGGCCTCCACAACCAAGCCCTAATGGAGTTTGGAGCCCTACACTGCACGCCGAAGAACCCCAACTGCCTGCACTGCCCCCTGCAAGCCCAATGCCTCGCCTTCGCCCACCAAACCGTAATGCAACGGCCGGTGAAACTTTCTAAAGTCAAGGTCACCACAAGGCATTTCAACTATCTGGTAATCAAGGTTAAAGACAGCATTTACCTACACAAACGCAGCGGCAACGACATCTGGAAAAACCTCTATGACTTCCCCTGCATCGAAAGCGAAAGGCCCTTGTCGGTTGAGGAAGTCATTGCCTCAGATCAATTCAAACAATGGATTGAAAACAAGCCTTTTACCATCGTAAAAGTGTCCCCTGTCTTCACCCACAAGCTAACCCATCGTACTATCCTTGCCCGATTCATCGAAATAAATCTTGAAAAAAAAGTGTTGCGGATTGAAACAAAAGATTTATTTTTGACGCCCGAAACGGATTTGGGCAGTTTTCCCATTCCACGCTTAATTGACTTATACTTAAACAATTAAAAAAACTACACTATGGCAAGCTTGAACAAAGTCATCCTTATAGGCCGTCTCGGCAAAGATCCTGAAGTGACCACTTTTGAAAACGGGAACAAGAAAATCTCAGTCACAATGGCCACCTCTGAACGTTACCGCGACCGCGACAACAATTGGGTGGAACAGACCGATTGGCACAACATCGTGGTTTGGGGCAACCTGGCCAACGATATTGCCGAAGGACGTCGCAACTATACCAAGGGTGACCTTATGTACGTGGAAGGCAAATTGCGCACCCGTCAATACACCGACCAACAAGGTATCGTGCGCTACGTCACCGAAGTGCATGCCGACAAAATGATGCAGATGGCACCCGCCCGTCCCGCCACACAGTCGTCCTACGGCCAACCCTACGCTCCCGCCCCAGAACCGGCACCAGGGTACACGCCTCAAGCGCCCACCCAAGACGAAGGCAACGACCTGCCATTTTAAGGGAATGATGCGTCATGTCAGAAAAGTTTCGTAATTTTGCAGCCTGAATTTTAAATCATAAGATTTTGGAAACACCTGACCCTGACCCTCTCATAGGACTTCTCACCGTAGTTTCAAACAACTTCTACAAAGGATTTTCCGAACAACCCATCGGCGCCATCATTGGATTGGTGGTGCTCGTCCTATTGCTTATCGCCTCAGCCTTGATCTCAAGCAGCGAGACAGCTTTCTTTTCACTCCAACCCGCCGACGTCGAAGACTTGGAGTCGCGCAGCGATGCCAAAAGCAAACTCGTGTTGAAGCTCCGCGAGAAACCCAAGACCCTTCTGGCCACCATCCTGATTGGCAACAACTTCGTCAACGTCACCATCACCCTGCTGTCAACTTACATCATGGCGCTGTTGTTCGACATGGTGAACTACCCTGTGGCAGCCTTCCTCTTGGAAGCAGTGATTGTCACCTCCATGATTCTCATCGTGGGCGAAATCACACCAAAGATCTATGCCGGCAAGCGTCCAGTCAAGGTTGCCCGCTTTATGGCAAGGCCCCTACGTTTCCTCATCGGTCTATTCAAACCCTTGAGCAAGTTGCTGGTTAACTCCACCTCGTTCATGGATAAGCACTTGGAAAAGAAAAAAGGCGAAATCTCCATGGAAGACCTCTCCACAGCCGTCGACATCGCCACTGAAGAGTCGACCCAAATGGAGGAAAAACAGATGCTGAAAGGCATCGCCTCGTTCAGCGAGAAAGAGGTGAGCGGCGTGATGATTCCCCGCGTCGACATCATCGGTGTGGAGAAAAACATGGAATTCACCGAGATGCTCGCCATCGTCATCAAGAGCGGATTTTCGAGAATCCCCGTCTATGACGAGACCCTGGACCAGGTGGAAGGCATCCTCTACGTGAAAGACCTTCTCCCCTATCTTGACGCCCAGTCTTACGAATGGCAGAAACTCGTCCGCCCCGCCTTCTTCGTTCCCGAAAACCGCAAGATTAACGACCTGTTCCAGGACTTCCGCGAGAAGAAGATCCACATCGCCATCGTCGTCGACGAATACGGCGGCACCTCCGGTCTTATCACCATGGAAGACGTGATTGAAGAAATCGTAGGCGAAATTAACGACGAGTTCGATACAGCCAACGTGGAAGAGCACTTCACAAAACTTGACGACGGATCTTATCTCTTTAAGGCTCAAACCAGCATCGTCGACTTCTGCAAAGTATTTGGCGTCGATGAAGATTACTTCGAGCCCATGCAGGGCGAAGCTGACACCTTGGCTGGACTTATCCTTGAAATCGAAGGTCGCATCCCCGAAATCGGGTTCAAGTTCAACTTCGAGAAGTTCCACATGGAAATCACCGATGCCGACACCAAGCGCATCAAAGAAGTAAAGGTTGTTTTTGATGACTAATAAACCAGTTTACGTATTTGGCCTTCAGCTGTCAGCCATCAGCTGTCAGCCACAGTGCTATCAAGCTGATTGCTGACGGCTGATTGCTTATAGCTAAGTAGCTTATAATAATGAAGTTTAATTTTGAGAATATATGAAAATCAACAAATTCTTAGTATCTTTGGCAGTCGTGGTTTTGACTTGCATTATGGTTTCATGTGACGACAACGACAACTATTTGCCTAAGCCGCGCGGCTATTTCCGCATCGACCTGCCTGAGAAGTCATACAGCCGTGTCGACACCATCGAACGTTACAGTTTCGAGTGCCCCGACTACGCCAAGCTCACTTACGACCGCTATTCACCCGACGAAAAAAACTGGGTCAACGTTGAGATGCCACAGTTCAAGGGCTCCATCCATTTGACGCACAAACCTGTCAACGGCAACTTGAGCGAGTATTTGGAAGATGTCCACACCATGTTGACCAAGCACCTACAAAAAGCGAACGGCTTGCGCGACAGCTTGATTGTCAACGACGAGCATAAAGTCTATGGCCTCTTCATCGAGATGGACGGCAAGGGCGTGGCCACCCCGATGCAGTTCTACCTCACCGACAGCACCCGCAACTTCGTACGCGGTGCCCTATACTTCAATTTCCAACCCGACAACGACTCGATGCAGCCCGTCATCAACTTCATTCGCGAAGACATTGACCACATGATCAACACATTCGAGTGGAAATAAAACCTACAAATTTGCATTTTTTGCAAGTTTTGTTCTCCCATTTTCAACAAAAAACACTATTTTCGCGGCGCGAAATAAATTTTGCGCCGATGTAAACAGAGTGTTCACTTAAAAGAAAGGGGGAAGGCCTATGATTAACAGCCTGAAAATCGGGAACTTGACTTGGCGTCATCTCAATAACCCAACGGAAGAGGACTTTGAATTCCTGAAAGACCGATTTCATTTCCACCCTTTGGACATCGAAGACTGCAAATCCGTCAACCAGCGCCCAAAAATTGATATTTACGACGACTATTATTTCCTCATCCTCCATTTCCCCAACTTTGATCGCCAGAACAAGTTTGTGAAAATCAAGGAGGTAAAGATTTTCTGGGGCAAGGACTACATCATCTCCATCGAGAAGAACCCTTGGGGCGTGTCGCAGCTCTTTGAAGAATACGAAGAACGCATCCAAAACGGTGAGGACATGAACTTCCGCAACTCCGACATCCTGCTCTACCGCATCCTCGAGAAGCTGATGACCGAATCGGTGTACCTGTTACGCAAAGTTGGATTGGACGTCGAGTTGATCAACCGCGAGCTCTTGCAGGAAAAACAGGTGAAAATCATCGAGCGCATCAGCGTGACACGCAAGAACCTCATCCTCATCAACACCATATTCAAGCCGCAGCTCAGACTCTTCCACCTCTTTGAGACCGGTAAGGTCAGAGGCTTCACCGACGACATCGAGTACATGGAAGACTACTGGGGCAACATCCTCGACTACCTGCAGAAACTGTGGGACATGACCGAGGACTACGAGGAGTTGATCGAAGGCCTCTCCATGACCTTCGACTCGATGCAGACCAACAAGACCAATGAGACGATGAAGATCCTGACCCTCGTGTCGACCATCATCCTGCCTTTGACCTTCATCACGGGTCTCTACGGCATGAACGTCCAACTACCCTTCCAAGAGCAGGCATGGGCCTTCTGGGGCATCATGGGATTCATGGCAGTGGTCGCCGTCGCGTTTTATATCTATTTCAGACACAAGAAAATGATGTGATGGGTAGAGACGTACGGCCGTACGTCTCTACACGACACATCATTTTACCAATAATTTCTCGTATTTCACTACACTGCCATTGTGCATCAATTTGACGATATAGCAGCCTCTGCTAAAATCGGCAGGCAGCGTAAAGGCTAAATCGCCGACAGCATTACCCATAGCCTTGAACATTGTGCGCCCGCAAAGGTCGCAAAGGACCACAGCATCAAACTGATGGGCATTGCCGCTCAAATGCAAGGTCTGACCCCGTTCGATGGGATTGGGGAAAAGATGTAAGGCCCCTTCGTTTTCCTCGACGACGTGCCAGGTCGGGTCCCATATCATGCGGGCGTATTCCGGATGGTCGACGAAAGGATTGCGGTTGCGTTGATAGTCGGTATAGATGACATTGTTGCGATCGATTTCCTTCTGACTTACCGGGTCTTGTTCGTTCCAACGCAACAAAAGTTGAATAGCCCACGGCTTGATTTCCGACTTATTGGTCATATCACTCGAGTCCCAACTGCCGTCCTCGGTATAATAGCGCACACTCATGTACATCAAAGCGCGGGCTAGGTCGCCCTTGTACTCGTCGATAGGCTCAAAAACCGTTCCCGAAAAACCTGGGGTTTTGCAAACTCCCAGCTTTGAGCCATTGCGTGAAGTCCAGGAGGCAGAACCTACTTCGCCGTAAGCATAATTGTCGCGTCGTCCGTTCACACAGCCGTCTGTCGGAAAGATATGATGCAAATCGGTGCGTGGCGTCGTCTGTTTGTTGAACCAGCTCTGCGGCCACGAGTGCTCGCGGTTGTAACAGTCGCCTTCGACGTTATAGTTGCCACATTGATCTTCACCGAGATGAAAAACGTAGGGAGGCGTGCCATGCGGGTTGTCGGAATACATGTCCCACACGATGCCGTTGCCCTTATTGTCGGTGCTCCAGAAAGCATTCCAAAGCTGGGCATACGCGATGGTAGTATGGCCTTTGATGATATTGTGAAGGGCAGCCTTAAGTGGCTGACCAGTAAGACCGTTGGCCGAGTTGTAGTAATTGGCGGGAGCCTGCGCCACAACAATCACCACAAAAGACAAGCTTATGAATAGCAAAAAAGTTCTCTTCATCAATCTTAAATTTTAAATCTTAAATCTTTGAATCTTCAAACCAAATCCGTAAACAAATACAGCACCCCTATCACCACCATAAACACCGCAGCGGAGAACTCGATGAAGCTCATCTTCTTCATCACACCCGGGTTGAAGGCGATGCGAGCCACGATAAAGGCCCACAAAAACCCTGCCACGACGACAGCTAAGAAGAACCAAGCGCCCAGTGGCAAATCAGGCAGGAAGAAGGGCCCCGTCAGCGACATAAGGAGAGCATCGAATGCCGCCATGATGGAGAGCAGAAGAAAGTCCCAGTCACCTCTTACCGTATAAAGCATCTTACCTTTCAGCACTCGCATGGAGTCGACAAACATCTTGACAGCCACCACAAGCATCATCAAGAAGACCAGATAGGGCGCAAACTCATCAACAAAAAGGTGGCTCAACAACTTGCCGAGATAGTAACCCGCCACGGCCATTACGCCTTGACTGAGACCGAAAACCAACGGAATCCAAAACCTCTTCACGGGCCTATCGTCGGCGCTGACCAAGCCCAACGCCCGCGTGACCACTGGAGCGGTCAGGCAGAGAACAAAGATGATACTGATGATGATTGCTGTAGTACTCATGAGCGTCGATTATGGAATGCAAAAGTAAGCATTCTTATCAAATATGAACCATATTCCAAAAAAATTCGGGAAAGCAAAAGCTCTCCCGAATTGTTCATAAACCAAATCACTTTGTTTATCCCAGTCTCTTGAACTGGCAAGTGAAGTGACGCATCAACTCGGCTTCCCAAGTGATTTCCAAACCGCGCTTGATGCTGTCGCGACGGTCGTACACGTTCTTCAGAGCTGCAGCAATCACGTCCATGTGGTTGTTGGTGTAGACACGGCGCGGAATGCAGAGACGCACGAAGTCGTTGCCACCGAAACGGTTTTGGCGCGTAACTGGGTCGCGGTCAGCAAGCACATAACCGATCTCACAGGCACGGATGCCAGCTTCGAGATAAAGCTCGCAGGTCAAAGTCTGGGCAGGGAATTCTTCCTTAGGAATCTGTGTCAACACCTTGTCAGCATCGACGAAAATGGCGTGGCCACCAGCAGGACGCTGATAAGGAATGCCGTATTCATCCAACTTGGCGGCAAGGTAGTGGACTTGCTTAATGCGGGTCTCGACCATGTCGAATTCGATGTTTTCCTTGAGACCGACAGCCAGAGCGTCCATGTCACGACCGTTCATACCACCGTAGGTCAGGAAGCCCTCGAAGGGGATGCAGAACAACTTGGCACCTTCGTACCAGTCCTTCTTGTTGGTAGCGATAAAGCCACCCATGTTGACAAGACCGTCTTTCTTGGCAGACATCGTCATCGAGTCGGCATAGCTGAACATTTCAAGGGCGATTTCCTTCAAGGTCTTGTTCTCGTAACCCTTTTCGCGGGTCTTGATGAAGTAGGCGTTCTCGATGAAACGGGCGCTGTCGATGTTGACCGGCACGCCGTATTTGTGGCAGAGCTCGCAGGTCTCGCGGATGTTCTGCATACTGACGGGCTGACCACCCACGGTGTTGTTCGTCACGGTGAGCACCATGAACGGCACTTTGCCTTGGTTTTCTTTCAGCACCTTCTCAAGTTTTTCGAGGCTGACGTTGCCCTTGAAAGGCACTTCCAGCTGGGTGTCGTAGGCCTCGGGCACGGTGACGTCGATGGCGAAGGCCTTACGGCTCTCGATGTGACCCTTGGTGGTGTCGAAGTGGGCATTGCCAGGCACAACCATACCAGGCTTCACGAGGTAGGAGAACAGCACATTCTCGGCAGCGCGGCCTTGGTGGGTGGGAATGACATACTCGAAACCGGTGAGTTCGGTGATGGTATCCTTCATGTGGTAGAACGAGCGGGCGCCGCCGTAGCTCTCGTCGCCCTGCATCATAGCAGCCCACTGACGGTCGCTCATGGCGCCAGTGCCGCTGTCGGTCAGCAAGTCGATGTAGACATAGTCGCTCTTCAGCATAAAGACATTCTGGTGGGCTTCGTTGAGCCACTTCTCGCGTTGTTCGCGGGTGGATTTCTTAATGGGTTCGACCATCTTGATTTTCCACGCTTCTGCAAATGGTAATTCCATGATATTGATATTTAAAGATTTAATAATTTGAAAATTCAAGATTTGTGTTTTTGAAAACCAGAAATTAGGAAGAAAACAAGCTTTCCTCCTGAGTAGCGCTCAGAACCTGTCGCGTTCCTTGATATTCAGGTAAACCATATTACCAAAGTTGTGGGACATATCAATAATAAGGTGCTTTCAAAAACGGCTCAAAGATACGAAAAATTTCGGTATCACAAATTGTTGGGGCTGGTTTTTTCCTATTTTTGCTCCAAAATTGGAATCCTATGAAAAAACTACTTCTCGTCCTACTGATTTGTCTCGCCGCAAAAACATCTTTTGCCGGCAACCTCCTAAATGAAAGCTTTGAATATGCCAACCACGACTTGGGCACACCTATCGGTTGGATTAGTGACGACAATTCCTGGCTCTGCGGCTATCTCGAAAAAGATCACAATCGCGTCCCCCACACAGGCAACTGGTATGCTTTCAGCAACACTGACAATGCGTGGATGTATATGCCTATGTACCTTATCCCTAGCATGAGATACCGTTTCACCAGTTGGGCAGTCTCCGACGAAACCTATCAGTTGGAGTTTTGGGCTGGCACTTCACCCAATCCTGACGACATGCACACGCTTCTGCTCTCTGCAACTGTCGCCAGCGGTGAATACGAGAAGTTCACCAACTTCGTGGAGACCATTCCCAACAATTGCAACTACATCGCCGTACATGCCGTTGGATCTCGAGGCAGCTACTTGACCATCGACGACATCGAAATCGATATGGTAGAGCAATACCAATTTGAGGCCGAAGCCATCACGGGCGACACGGTCATGTTTCCTGGCTCACAGGCTGTTTTCCGTTTTCTCATCCATAATACAGGATATGACCCCGTTGACGTCACCGTTCATCCTTCCAACGAGTTCTTCACCGATTTCAGCTTCTATTCGAATGGCGTCTTGATGTCAACTTTCCCCACCCAACCCGACGAATACGTCGAGGTGACCTGCCACGCAACGCTACGGCCCGAGATTGAACCCGGAACAGTAGCATGGCTTGACGTTCACATGACCATTCCCTGCAACTGCAATACGGCCATGGTCACTTTCTGGGTAACGCCTTTAGACATTACGCAAACCGATGAAAACAACAATCTAAATATCAGTGTATATCCAAATCCAGCCAAGGATTTTATGACCATTGAGGCAGATGACCTGCAATCCATCATACTCCGCGATATTAATGGCAAAACCCTCAGTAGCATGACTACCAAGGGTAATTCCGTTCGTCTTGATGTCAGCGACTTAAAAGCAGGCGTTTACATCATCTCTGCCAAAACACGCTCCACTTCTTCCTTTGTGAAGTTAATATTGAAAATGTGATTAGGTTTCAGATAGTATAGTTCATGTTCGGAGTGGAAGCGTTTTTCGCCACCACCAGTAATATTGAGCATAATCACATCATCGGTTTTCACCATTCCCTTTTCAATTGCCTGCTGCAATGAGGCTGTGGCTACGGCGGCAGCATGGTAGATATCGATGCCTTCAGTTTCTTCAAACAGGGCTTTGGCGGCGTTGGCTTCGTCGTTACTGACAGCAAGGATATCTCCATTCGTGTCTTTCAAGGCATCATATAGACCACCTGCAAGGCCATATGGTGGCTTGCGGTTGGAGAGCACTGGGGCACAAATTTCGGCAGCATCCTTGCGAGCCTGGTCGGCATCATACGGCAACATGGCCCGTGAATCAGCCCGCCAAGCGTCATACATCGGCACAAATGGTTTGTTTTGCGACACCATCAGGCGGGCCTTGTTCGTTCCGAAACGGCCATCGCCAATAAAACGAAGATTAGCCTCCCAAGCTGCGATGGCACCCGTACCGCTACCCACAGCCTGGAAGTAGAAGTCGGGCGTGCGACCGATGAAAGTCGTGGCCGACATCATCGTGGTGCTCATGCCATCGCGACGGGCAATGTTCTTGGCACCGCCTTCGGCAAGATAGCCTTCCATTTCACAGACTACATTCGATAAGTTAATAGCATCGAAATAGTCGCTGCCAGACTCAGTGGTGATGAGCTTCACACAAGGATTCAAGGGCTTGTCGAACCATAAGGCTTTGATATTGTCCTGAGGCACACAAAGCAGCAGTTTGATGCCATTGTCGGAGCAAACCTTGGCAAAGGCTCGAGCTGTGTTGCCTGCCGAGGCTACAACCAACACTTTATCTTTCAAGTCGTCACCTAAACGAGCACATACCGAATAAGCCTCCATCTCCTTGAAGGAGCAGGTCGTCATGCGGGCGTTACGCTCAGGCCACCAACCATTAAAAGTGATATAAAGGTTATTCAAGCCAAGGCGTTTGGCTAGTTCCTCACTTTTATAAGTAACAGGCTCTGAAGGGTTGCTGAGCATAGTCTTGATAGGCAACCAATCCGCGTAGCGATAAAGGCCAAGACAAGCACCTTCCTTCACTTCGAGTTGCTTCTTTTCATAGACTGGACGCACCATGCTAGGCTTGTCACATTGACGGTCGTCCAAAGTCCAGCCTTCATCGTCGAATACGCGGCCGGTGGCTACGGTTTGTAGCTGGTATTTCGTAGACACAAATATCATCATTCTGTATTTTGCAAATTAACGCGCAAAAATACAAAAAGCAAACAAACGAATAGTAAATATATTTACTATTTTTATTCCACCACTATCTTTTGGACACGGATGGTATCGTCGGTGACGAGGCGCAGGACATACACACCAGGTGTCATCCCCATTGTAGAGACGTTTCCCGAAACGTCTCCAACCGTAAGAACGGTGCGTCCCGTCATATCCATCATCTGTAGAGACGCTCCATGGCATGTCTCTACAAGACGAATCTCTCCATCCGCAACATAAGCGAAGTCCATTGAGCCCTCGTTGAAGGGATCTGTTGAAGGATCAAACGCCAACCTAAACCGTGTGGGATAATCGCCTTTCTTTGCCTCGAAGGCGTACGAAGGCGTATGCAACAAATCCACATCGGCTCCAGTCATGTTATCGATGAGGTGGAGATAGGTCAGACCAAGGCTTTCGGCATCAACCGAGAGGACCTGTTCCCCATTATGGCGGACTTCATAGCAAAGGTCGAGCGACTCGGCGCCATCTCGCACGAGCATGACATAAGGCTTATGCTCGCTGAGCAGATAGAGACTCGAATGCTGTCCCCTCAAGTCCATCAGGGGCATGCTCACACCTTCGGTGAGTTTGACGTAAGCCTTTTCATCACCCACGGTGAGGCATAGGTATTGGCCCTCCTCCGGACTATCGCTTCTCTTGCTCTGAGAGTTGAGAGTCACCGTTTGGTTGGGGGCATTGGCCTTGACCAGAAAACCACGACCTACAGGCACGGTATTGCCCGTGGCATAAGTCCATAAGTCACCGTTGTGGATATAATAATACCCGTCCGAAACGTTGTCGCTCTTTGCGAAAGTAATGCCGTGTGCGGTAGGATTGCCCAAAAGATTGAAGCCCTTCAGATTGGTGTCGCTGTTGGTATAACTCAGGTTGACAGTTTGGCTGTAGTCACCGCTATTCAGCGTACCCGTCATGCGCAATGTGGCGACAGGATGATGGGCATACAAATAACCTTGGTCCGGAATCAAATCGAAGCCATCCCCTTGTTTATGATTCACATATTCCAATGGGCCAGCCTCGTTGAAAGCGTAAAGGTCGTAGTTGTCGCCAACCATTGTCCCGGCAGGAGCATACGAGACAAAAGGAGTGGCGATAGTGTACCAACCGCCATCGTCAGTGTAGGCCTCGACGCTTTTCTTGAGGGTTGCCATCACACCATCATTATGGTGGACGAATTGTGCCCCTTCCTCAAGAATCAGATGGCTGGCATCGTTGCATGCAGCCGTTCCGCTGACTGTAAGCGTGACGCCGCTACGTACAATGTGCTTGTCGAAGGAGAAAACGGTAGCAATGGTTGCGTCTTCCGTATGGTCGTATTCTTCGCTACAGATGTACAGCTCCACCTTTGCCAAATTGCTTGAACTGCCGTAACAGCTGAAGATGGGGGAACCGTTATTGGGATTATAACGGAGGTTGTTTCGCGTGTTGGAACCTTGGGCAATAATTGTGGCAGTACCGTCAGAAGCAATCGCGATGCTCCACTTTCCGTTATCATTGTTATTGGCTTGGGTTTTCAGTTGGTTGGCGCTACTACTTGAGGCATAAAGATAACCACCTTTTTCGCCCCATTGGGCATCAAAGAAAGTCCATGCACTGGTAGAGCCTCCCAAAACGAACTCATAGGCATCGCCCAAAGTAGAGATGACATTGTCTGTAATGTCAGCATCTACAGCTGTCCTATTGTTGCCGTTTGAACTTGTTGCGCCCATAGCTTTCTGTGCCTCGGTGTTTACAATAAGATATGTCCTTCCCACAACAAGTTGGTCGACCGAGGTCACCAAATAGTATTGTTGAGCAAAAGGTTCCCCGACATAGACAAACGTAGCACCCACCGTAACGTTGCTAGCCGGCATCACAAATTGATTATCAGTAACCGGAATGATGTTGTTTGCGGCATCGGTGACCGTCCAAGCATCCAATTCATAGCCCTCGTCAGGTGTGGCTGTCAAGATGATGTTAGCCCCTTCGACGGCTTCTTCCACGTTGGCGCTGATGCTGCCGTGTTCCACCAAGGCCAGCGTGATGTTGTAGGCTTCAATCTTTTTGTAAAGCTGGATGGCTTGCTGGTTTGTATAGGTACTCGATTTATAGTACCGGAACCGGTTCTGGTTGGTTGTCGCATTGTACCTCAGGTAGCTTGAGCTGCTAACGATATCCGCATTGCCATCGGTAAAGGAAATCGTGTTTGTATAACTATCAGTTTGGCTTGTCTTCAAAGCGTTGTCATTGCTGGTGTTGCCGATGTAATACCCGCTGGCACTCTTGATGGAATAACCACCCGTTTTGGCAGTAATCGTGAAGGCCACAGCATCAGTCGTGGCATTGGATTCGATGGTATTGCCGCTAATCGTGACATCAATCTTGTTGCCGGCGACATCCAAAGAAGTCAAGGAACCATCGAAAGCAACGTTGTAGTTTTCACAGACAATCAGGTAGTTGCCGTTGGTGATTTCGTCGGTGCTGGTCACCTTCACATAACCACTGACGCCCCCTTGCCAGTTGGGGTCCCAAATCATGCGGGCATATTCCGGATGGTCAACGAAAGGATTGCGGTTGTACTGGTAATCGTTGTAAATGACGTTGTTACGGTCAATTTCCTTTTGGCTGACAGGATCGTTTTCGCTCCAATTCAACAGCATTTGTATGGCCCACGGCTTGATATCCGACTTGGTGGTCATGTCGCTCGAACCCCAACTGCCGTCCTCGGTATAGTAGCGCACGCTCATGTACATCATGGCGCGGGCAAAGTCGCCTTTGTATTCGTCGATAGGCTCAAAAACGGTGCCGTTATAGCCCAAGGAGGTCTTGCATGAGCCTAACTTCGACCCGTTTTGGGAAGTCCACGATGCGTTGTTCACCTCACCGAAAGGATAATTGCTCCTTTGGGAGTTCACAAAGCCGTCGGTGGGGAAGACATGATGCAAGTCGCGGCTTGGAACAGACTGGTCGTCGCCATTGAACCAGCTCTGCGGCCACGAATGTTCACGGTTATAACAGTCGCCTTCCTGAACATATTCTCCACATTGGTTTTGGCCCATCGAATAGGTATAAGCTGGTGAGCCGTTGGGGATGTCGGAATACATGTCCCAAACCACGCCGTTGCCTTTGTTATCGGTACTCCAAAAGGCAGTCCAAATATTGGAATAATAAATGGTGGTGTGATCCTTGATGATGTCGTGCAAGGCGGTTTTCAGGTCATCGCCGGTCTTGCCGTTGGCATTGTTATAGTAACCGGTGGGGATTTGTGCCATTAAGCCCATGCCCGTCAAGGCGAGCAGGAAAAGGGTAGCTAAAACTTTCTTCATGTTAAAACTTCTAAATGAATGGCAAAAATAGCAATTTTTTTGCCTTTCCCGAATGCAGGGCGCAAAAAAAAGGCGACAATTTGACTTGCCGCCCTTTTCGTTTGTCGCAACGCGGAGATTAGTTCTCCAGCGCGCTGCCTTTCAGTGTTGTATAGTTGATACGGAAGGCACTCACTTTACGGAGTTCCTGTTTCACGTCGGTCACGATACCCATACGGGTGTCCTTATGGACCTTCAAAGCCGTAGTCAACAGCGGGATGTCGGCAGGGTTACGCGAGTCACGTTCCTTCTGAATCCAGTCGGCAATTTGTTCCGTCGTGGCGAAGGCATCATCCAATTGGATACGCGATTCAGTACCGAGTTTCGTGTCACGAGGTGCGCCGATGTAGATGGAGCTCACCAAGGCCTTATGCTCGAGCTTTTGAATCTCAGAGGCTTTCGGCAGAGGTGATGACTTCACCTTCAGTTCGACGTCACGCATCGTGGTTGTAATCATGAAGAAGAATATCAACATGTAGACGATATCAGGCAGTGAAGAGGTGCTCACTTGTGGCACTTCCTTCTTCCCTTCTTTTCTGAATTTTGCCATATTTTTATCCTCCTTTAATCTTTTTTGTAGTCAACAGGTTCTGCCTCACTGACACGCACAGGCACAGCCTCATTGATTACCTTGGTTTGATCTTCAGTGAGTTGCTCGAGGGTCTTGCCCCAAGTTTTCTTGGCCAAATCCGCCTTCATTTCGTTGAAGGCTCGAGCCAACTCATTCTGCACACTGATATACATAGCATACGAGGTGCCGCGGTCGTTCTGGAGCGAAATGACACCCTTTGACATCTTAATAGTTCCAATGCCTTCGCCAAAGGTCTTGTCTTCCGTTTCAGGAGCGGTCTCGTCGTTGGGACGAGGAGTCATAAAGTCTTTGGCGAGATCCTTCAGCATGGAGATGTCGCAAGGACGGCCATTGACCAACAACTTGTCACTCTTGTTTACCATTACATTCATCACGTTTCTTTCCTTGACCTTGGTATCCTCTTGTTCGGCCTGGACCGGAGGAGGCAGACGACGGGTAATACCATAGTCCACGTCCATCGAGGTCGTCATCAGGAAGAAACACAACAGCAAGAATGCTATGTCAGCCTGCGAACTCGAATTGATTTCTGGTGTTTTTCTTGCCATGATGAATTGATTTTACTTTTTGACTGCCTTGTAGAGCACCGAGAACAAGATGGAGCAGATGGCTACTACAAGAGTGATATAGAAGGCATTAAGGCCGAATTCGACCCATCCGTTAGTCTTGCCTGAATAGGTAACTTCACCTGCTTGATAAGGCACGGAGAAGGCACCCTTCGACATAACATAAGCTACAACTGCAATAACAGCGATTGCAATGACCGCAATCAAGAGTTTCTTTCCCTTGACGCCTTTGACGGCGGCAGTGAAGACGACTGAGATCAATGCGATGACGATGCCAAGTATAACCAAGATGTAGCCCCAATTCAGGAATAAGTCGGTGCGGGCATCACTCTTGAGGTCGAGGTAGAAATAAACTGCCACAGCCACGGTGATCAATGCCAGCAGGCCAAATACCCATTTACCGATGTTTGAAAGCTTACTATTCATGATTGATACTGATTATTTGTGGTATTTTGCAAGGATGTCCATGAACGAGATGGAAGCGTCTTCCATGTCGTTGACGATGCTTTCGATTTTGGAAGCGATGAAGTTGAAGAACACTTGAAGGATGATAGCGGCGATCAGACCGAACACGGTGGTCAACAGAGCGACCTTCATACCGGAAGCAACGATCTGCGGGCTCATGTCACCAGCGGCGGCGATGTCGTCGAAGGCCTGGATCATACCGATAACGGTACCCATGAAACCGAACATAGGAGCCAAGCTGATGCAAAGGCCAACCCAGCTCAGGCCGCTTTCAAGCTTACCACCAGCAACGGAACCATAAGAAACGATAGACTTTTCAACCTCTTCGAGCGACTGGCCGTCCTGATAGCGGATGAGGCCTTGTGTGAAAATGCTGGCTACAGGACCGCGAGTGTCCTTGCAGAGCTGCTTGGCGCCTTCAACGTCGCCGTTCTTCATCTTGGCTTCAATACCAGCCAGAAGCTTCTTGGAGTTGGCGGTAGCGAGAGTCAAATAAATGATTCTCTCAATGGAGATGGCCATACCAATCAACAAGATGATCAACACGATACCCATGAAGGCCGGACCACCATCGATGAATTGCTTCTTAATGGCTTCACGGAAAGTCTTGGGCTCAGCCGTGGTAGCAGCAGGAGTGATTTCTTCCACAGTCTCAACGGGAGCGACTTCGGGTTGTTGTTCAGGAGCTACGGTCTGTTCCGTCTGCTCGGTTTGCGCTTGCTCATCTTGAGCAACGGCGAGATTGCTGAAACCAAAAGTCATAAGGCCAGCAACCATGAGGAAAGCAATTAATTTTTTCATAGTTTAGCTTGAATGTTTTGATTATTACTGTTATGAATTACTTTGTTCTAATTTAAACTATCTATCTTTCCGCGGAGAGAGCGGGATTCGAACCCGCGGTACCCTTTTGGAGTACACACACTTTCCAGGCGTGCTCCTTAAACCACTCGGACATCTCTCCAAATGCCTTCCAAACCCTCAAGCCTTATCTCAAATCGTTGCCAAAAGTACAACATTTTTTCATTAGGCAAACAAAAAACTTTCTTTTTTTATTGTAACTATTTTCCAATTGCTTGACTTCTAGACCTAAAGCGTCATCTCACCACGAATGGAATTCTGCATAATTTCAAGGATTCTCGCCTTAGGAAGACCTTCTCCGATGAGATACATCAACTTGGCAACTGCCGCCTCTGTAGTCATGTCATGCCCACTGACGATACCGATTCGCGCCATATCGAGACTGGTCTCGTAACGTCCCATCTCTACCGATCCGGCCTTGCACTGTGTGATGTTAAGAATGATGAGTCCGTTGTCGATGGCCTGTTTGAGCGCGTCGAGGAACCACGATGCTGTGGTGGCATTGCCCGATCCAAAAGTCTCAAGCACCAAAGCTTTCAGACCGGGGGTCTTCAAGACATGACAGACAAAATCCTCAGATATGCCTGGAAAGAGTTTCAATATGCCGATGTGACGATCCATACATGTGTGCACCTTCAGCTTTTTGAAATTAGGCTTCAAAATACGCTCCTTATTATATTTAATGTGTATGCCCACATCGGCGAGGTTGGGATAGTTCGACGAGATGAAGGCGTTGAAGTTCTCAGCGTTGAACTTGGTGGCACGGTTGCCGCGCAGCAGCTGGTTTTGGAAGAAAATGCTCACCTCTGGGACAATCGGGGTGTCGTCGTCCTTGGCGGCGGCAATCTCGACAGCAGCCAAGAAATTCTCACGGCCGTCGCTACGCACCATACCCATGGGCAGTTGCGATCCTGTAAGCACCACCGGCTTATTGAGATTCTCAAGCATAAAGCTCAAAGCCGAAGCGGTGTAGGCCATGGTATCGGAACCATGAAGCACCACAAAACCGTCGTAATGTTCATACTCCTCCCCTATTTTCGTCGCCAAAAGAATCCAAAAATCGGGCGACATGTTCGACGAGTCGATGAGCGGGTCGAAGCTGTAGAAGTCGATCTGGTAGCCGAAGTTCTTCAGCACAGGCAGATGGGCGTAGATATTGTCGAAATCGAATGGCACCAAGGCACCCGTCTTGGGGTCCTGCATCATGCCGATGGTGCCGCCAGTATAAAGTACCAAAATGGAAATTTCTTCGTTGCTTTGCATAGTGTATGCGTGATTTTTGCGCCTGCAAAAGTAAGGCTTTTTTTCACTTGTTCCACAAATTTTTAACTCCCTTGAATCAAAGATTTCATTACCTTTGCATCATGAAAGTCATCGCCCGCATCCATACAGACTTCCCGACCAAGTTCGGCATTCCGCGACAGAGTGGCATCATTGCATCGTTGCAAGGCCGCATCGTGTTTGAACCTGAATACCGCAACCCCGAGGCCGTGCGCGGCTTGGAGGCGTTTTCGCACATCTGGCTCCTTTGGGAGTTTTCGGAGGCTGTGCGCAACACATGGTCGCCCACGGTGCGTCCACCCCGCTTGGGCGGCAACGTGCGCAAAGGCGTGTTTGCCACACGTTCGCCCTTCCGCCCCAATCCCATAGGGCTGTCGTCGGTGCGCCTCGAAAAGGTGGACCTCGACCCAAAACTTGGTCCCGTACTCTACGTCTCTGGCGCCGACCTCATGGATGGCACGCCCATCTACGACATCAAGCCTTATATCGCCTACACCGACAGCCACCCCGATGCCGTCAGCGGCTTTGCCTCAACACCCGCGGAATACCTCTTGGAGGTGGATTGCTCCGAGGAATTGCTTCAACAAATCCCTGAAAACCAAAGGGAAAGCCTTATCGAAGTTTTGGCTCACGACCCCAGACCGCAATACCAATCCGACCCCAAGCGCGTATATGGCATGGCGTTCGGAGGGATGGAGGTGAGATTCAAAGTGGAGGGAATACAGCTTACTGTGTTGGAAGTAAAATAAACGCAAGAACACCGGTGCTTCGACAGGCTCAGCAACCTGTAACTCTACTTATTTCATGGATTGTCCTTTGACGCCTGGCTTCAAGTAGGCTGGGCGGAACGAAATATCCATGTTTTTCAGCTGCACGGCATCGTCGGAAGGATTGTAAACGAAGATTTTGACCTGTTGCGCTGCTCGCATAACTGAGTCGACGGGCAAGTCGTAGGTGGCAAAGTCCCATTCGCCAATCTTCTGGATCTGCGGTTTCACGTCATAATAACCAACTATGGCGTTGTCCTGTGCAACAAGCATTTGGACAGCAAGTCGAGTGTCATGCAAAGTGTCGGCCTGCTGCATCATGAAGGCAACGTTCACGCGCTCCCAATCCGCACGAAGACTGTCTGTAGGCAAAGTCAGTGTCGGACCAAAAGGCGATGTCGCATTCAAGGTACACGTTTCGTCGCCAAAATAATAATGGCCAACGTCGTATTTCAACGAGTCGGGATCTTGATATTCATTCGGATAGGTGGCTTTCAACGCTTCGGCCACATTTTTGGCAATAATGCGGCGACCTTCCTCATAATAATGCTCCGTGGTCCAGTCCTGGTCGATGAAATTGACGTCGCGCACCAAATTGAAGTTGTCGACAACGGTGACGCCTTCAAGATTTCCGTAGCGGTTGAGCAGATAGTCGTGGTTCTGCTTCATCAGGTACATCAATTCCTTACCCACCATGCCGTTGACCTTGTCGACATTTTCCGCCATCAGGTTGAAAACCAGATGCCAGCCACGTTTGCGGCACAAGGCAACGATGTCGTCGAAGTCCTTCACACGCGGGTTGTCGTCCCTGATCTGGAAGCCATAGCTCTTGATATAATGACAAGTCAACTCGGTCCACTTGGGGTCGTATTGTCCTTCGTAGTTGTTGCGTCCCTGCCAAGCCGTCGCCGAATCCCATTGGTACACATTATCCCATTCAAACTCGAAGGGGAACACCAGCGGGTCTTCGCGCCAATGTTGCTTCGTCAGCGAGTCCATCTCCGCCTCACTCTTGATGGGATATGCCTTCAGCGCCAAAAGGAAGCGGTTCATCAAAGGCGGATAGTTTTCCATGAGCACCAGCTGCTTCCGAAGGGGCGTCTCCAGATTCGAATAAATCCATCGGGCATCGAAAGAACGTAAGTTCATCGTCACCACCACTGTCTCAACCGGCGACTTCCGAGGGATGTTTTTCAGCATATAGTAATAGGTCTGGGCATGCGAGGCTTCTTTGGTCACGTCACCCGTCTTCACCCCAGGGAAATAATCGCCGAGATAAGCGCTGATGCTCCTCTTGTTGGTTTCCCAATATCCACAGGTGATGTTCGACGACTCACCCAGATAAACGATGCGGCAGCTGTCGTCCCTCATCTTCAGCACCAGCCTGAGCACGTCGGAATGCTCAACCACGTCCTTCTCGAAAAACCACTGGGTGTAAATCCAGTTGAGGACGAAAAGCAGCGCGGCAGCCATCAATATGCGTATCAGGAACTTCTTCATGGTCAGAACTGGAAATAGATGAACGGGAAACTATTGACACTCGAACAGGCCACTGTCATGAAGATGAGGAGACCATAAATGAGCCACCGCAAAACCAAAGGTTTGTTTTCGCACCATTGGTCAAAGCGGCTGTTGAAGAGCAATAGGTCGGAAAGGATGAAAAGACCCAGATAGAGCCACATCTCAGGTTTCACGCCTAGTCTCTCACCACCGCCAAAGTTGGTGACCGCCGCCACAAACATGTCTTTCATGTTGGCAAAGTCGGTGGCACGAAACATCACCCAGAACAGCGTAACCAACACAAAGGTCTTGGCGACACGCAAGGCATCGAGGCTGACACTCAGCCACTTGGATTTCATCTCCTTTTCGGGAAAACGGTTGCGCAAAGCCTTCTCAATGATATGCAACAAGCCATGGGCAAAACCCCAAAAGAGGAAAGTCCACGCTGCACCATGCCAGATGCCGCTCAGCACGAAGACTACCAAAATATTAAACGCCCAGCGCCCAAACTTGACACGGCTACCGCCAAGGGGGATGTAGACATAGTCGCGGAACCAGGTGGACAACGAGATGTGCCAACGGTGCCAAAACTCAGCGATGCTCTTGGCCAGATATGGTGTGCGGAAGTTGTCGCTGATGTCGAAACCCATGAGTTTGGCAGCGCCCAAGGCAATGGTGGAATAGCCAAAGAAGTCACAATAAATCTGGAAACTATAGAACGCCATGGCTAGCATAACGCTCCATGAGTTGTACGCCGAAGGCTCTGCATACACTTTGTCGACATAAGCACCCAAATGGTCGGCCACCACCATCTTAATGAAGAAGCCGTAAATAATCAGGCGCATGCCCTTCGAGATGTTCTCGTACTGGAACTCCTTATTCTCGTGCAGCTGCCGCAAAAGGTTACCCGGTCTCTCGATGGGACCTGTCACCAGTTGTGGGAAAAACATCACATAGAGTGAATAGTAACCGAAGTGGCGCTCCGCCTTTTGGTGGCCGCGATACACCTCAATCACATAGCTCATACTTTGGAAGGTGTGGAACGACAAACCTATGGGCAAGATAATGTGGGTCACCCAATGCCGCTCGATGCCCAACTGGGTACAAAGCAGCGACAAATTTGCCGTTAGGAAATTCAGATATTTGAAAATCATCAGCACCATAAGCGTGCTCACGATGCTGATGACTAGGAAGGTCTTCTTCAGCTTGGCTCGATCGGCATATTTCTCCATGAGTACACCTGCCGAAAAATCGATCACAATGGTGACAAGCAGAATGAGAATGTACTTGGGCACAAACCACATGTAAAATGTGCAGCTGGCCGCCAGCAACATCACCCATCGCAGCTTTTGTGGCAGCACATAAAAGAGCAGTACCACAATGGGCAGGAAGATAAGGAACTCTATGGAGTTGAATACCATGAGACCATTCGCTTATTTGATTTTCTTAACCGCAGTTTGCAGGATTTTGTCGCCCTGGTTCTTGTCGTAGACATAGACCATGAGGTAACACTCGTCGGCATTGTAAGTGGCATCAAGCTCCTTGCTGTAATTGAAATGGGACGTGTCGTGGGCATCGACATGAATATCCTCAAAAGCCTCACCACTGGCGCCATTGAGCGTACCACGGAACACGTTACGGAACACATATTCCCTATCAACGCCACTTGGGGTAGTCTGCCATCCCACGATATTGTCTTCTACCAGACAAGCCGTGATATAAAACTCACCATCCATAGCCTTCAACGCCACGACGTTGACCGCCACTTCCAATTGGCGACTAGCTTCGTCATAATTGGGAACAACCGAAATCTCGAACGACTGTTCCTCTTCCAAAGCCGCAGCCACAGGAGCATCAATTTGCCCTTCGTTAAACGTGTTACCATCCGTCAGAGACACATGGTCGACAGCAAACAATGGATTCGAATCGTGGTTGTTATACCATTCAGTGCCTTCCTCCGTCAGGAAATTGGGGAAACTGCCAATGGGCTGGGCTAAATAACCAGCATGAACACTCATGATAAAGATATGGTCCGCATCCAATTGATGCTGCAAGTTATGGGCATACTCGGCGGCAGCAGGACAATTGACACAACGAGCGCCTGTAAAATCCTTAATCAACACCGTCTTGCCTGTAGGCTCCACATCGCCGCCTTCCACGACGACCGTCACGGTATAGACTGCTGTGGTACCATTCTGTGCCATCACAGTGTAGTTCACAGGATTGGTAAAGTCTTGTGCCACTCCCGAGGCAGGCTCAACCGTGGCACCTTCCGACACTTCAATGGTGGGAACCAGTTCGGTGACATCGGTTCCGGCAGGAAGCAGGAAGGAAATCCTACGGGCTATCTCGTCTATCGCCCCTTCCTCATCCAAAGCATCGAAGCGGAACGACAAAATGCTCTTTTCATTCTCAGCATCGTGCACCACTGTCTCCACCATATACTGCGCCGTAGTGCCATTCATGGCCGTGACGGTATAGTAAACAGGATTGGTAAAGTCCTGTGCCACTCCCGATTCAGGCTCAATGGTAGCATAGTTCGAGATGGTGATGGTTGGCGTCAGATGGCTTACGTCCGTGCCTGCAGGGAAATCAAGCACCACGATCTTTGAGTTTTCGTCAACCGTGCCAATGACATCATTCACCTCAAATTTCAAAATCGCTTTCTCATCGTCGGCACCTTGGATATAGGGTTCCTTTTCGACATCGCAGGCGTTCATGCCAAACATGACTGCCAGCACCATCAATCCTATTCTTATAATACCTTTCATTGTTCTGATTTTTAGGATTTAAACATCAATTAAAAACTCGTCGAGACGGTCAGCGAAACGCCGCTCGAAGCAGGAACCGTGCGGCACACACCGCCCACGCAGACCACGCCTTCGCTTTGACGGCCTGCGCTCAGCATGACGCGGGTGGCATCGTGGATATAGGTGACCGTGCCTGTGAAATAATGGTCGCGGTACTCCTCTACAGGGTTGCCATAGTTCCACTTGTCTGCGATGGAGAACGACCAATGAGGATTGACGGAGTATTCCAGCAAAGCCGCAGCCCAGTCACCGCGCTTCTGGTAGTCCTTCTTCTCGCTTTCCTCGTACTCATAGCCTTTGTGGACTTCGTTTTCCCACAGGCCTTGCAACTCGAGGCGCAAGCTCTGGCGTTTGTTAATCTTATAGGTTACATCCATGAAGCCAATGTTGGCCTTCACGACGGGTGCACCGGCATGACCTTCGATGGTCTCAATGTCGTAATACAAGTTGATGTATTGCGCGGTGAGGTGCCAATCCTTACTGATTTTCTTGTCGACCTCAAAGTTGATGTCGCGGAAGAAACGATGGTCGCTAACCGCAAAGAACTTAGAGGTATAACCCAAAGTACCCGCTTGACCTAAAGCCATCTGGTTGCCATAGCTGACGGAGTCGCGGACGATGTCATTCACCTGGCTCATATTGAAGGCCAACTTGGTACCATATTTACCGCCGAGGGCCGTGCCCTTCGGGATGGTATAGTTGATTTGCAGCTGAGCGGCCATCTCGCCGTTGGGCTGGGTAGAATAAGTGTACATCGACGGCAAGCTATGGGTGTGGGTATAATTAATAGGTGGAATGAAGTTGATGTCCAGGTCATTCTGCTTTCCCGTGTACATCGACTTGAAGCTCATGTTGTCGGTGCGCTTCACCTGCAACACGGCACCGAAGCCCTGCTGCGAGTAACTCAGCGATGACATCAAGGCGCGGCCTTCCTTGTAGATGAAGTTGTTGATGGCCGATGGGTCGTTGATCTTGTAAGCATACTCGGTGCTGAAGGCAAAATTGCCATAGCCCAAGTTGATGCGGGCTGCAGCGGCACTTACATTTTCGGGAATGTTGTAGAACGAACTGAGGTCATTCTGTTTCTTGCTGACGAAACTGCCGCCGAGGCTCATCTTAAACTCGGAGTCGTTAAGCGAAGGAATGCTCTGGTTGAGGTCCCATTCGGCATCCACGCCACGCACAATGCCACGGTAGTCGTCGTTGCCCATGTCGCGTTCAAGATAAGGTGCCCAGAAGAAACGTTGGCGACCATAGACGCCTTTCAATGTGACGCCTTGGGTAGGACGCAACACCACGCGAGCACCACGCAAGGCGTTGTCCATGCCCAGCGACCACTCCTCGTATGTGCGGAAAACGAGGCCGCTACCGAACTGGTCGTAGATATCGCCCACGGTCATGCCGATAAAACCGTTGTCGTAAGTGGCGAAGAAGTTGGCCAAGCCTACACCATTCAGTTCACTACGGAAGCCGTTCAACTCAGGCATGAAAGCCTCAAAGCGGATGCCCGCCGAGAAGTTGCCATTGGTGTAGTTCACCTTGCCGAAGCCATTGAGGCCAAATTTCTTGCCGTTTAAGTCGTTAATACCGATGCCCTTGTCAAGCATGTAGTACTGTGCGTCGGTCTGGAAGCTGCCGCTCACCTGACCACCTTCTACAAATGACTGAGCACTCGCTCTGAAACTGAAGCCCAGGGCGAGTGCGAGTAAAACTAGTATGTTTTTTCGCATATAAGTATGTTTTTACTTTTTCTTCTTTGCGAGTTTTAGGATTTCTTCATAAAGGTCGTCTTCGGCGCCTTCAAAATAGCCCGTATGTTGATACGCAATCTTGCCATTGCCATCAATCAGGAAGGTGTGAGGCGGATTGCTTACATTCATGGCACGTTTCAAATCGCCGTTAGGGTCGAGCAGCACTTCGAAGTCCCAGCCCTTACCATCAACAACTGGCTTCACCTTAGCGGTAGAGCGCGAGTCATCGATAGAAACAGAATAAATCTTCACACCTGTCTCGGCTTGCCAGTCTGCGTAGACGTCATTGAGGGCGTTGTGTTCCTTGATGCAAGGTCCGCACCAAGTGGCCCAGAACGTAATGACTATGGGCTTGCCACCATTGTTGAGCTTGGCAATGTTCACATCCTTGCCTTTCAAATTCTTCAAGGTGATGTTCGGCAGTTCCGATTTCGTTTGCGCATGAAGGCCCGTCACCATCAGAGCCATCAGCAAAAGTGTCATGAGTTTTTTCATTGATTCAAAATTTAATATTCAAAGATTCAAAGATTTAATATTCAAAGATTCAACATTCCTCTTCAAGTTGGCAATACACTTCAAGTAATTTGCAATACTGTTCCGCCCTGATGACGACCTTTTTAATAAGGTTCGGTATCAAAACACATTCCCCTTGTTTTACAAAAACCGCGCCACTTTCCCAGTTTAAGGTGAATTTTCCCTCCAAAGCTATCAAAATCACAAATGAATCGAGATTGGAATAGTCTTTTTCCATCTCGCCCTGTAACTGAAGCAGATTGGTCACGAAATACTGACAATCCACAACGGGAACTGTCTTGTTCATCACATTGGGAACTTCGATCTTGTAGTTTTCGGGCATCGTTCCATCGATGGCCTCCACCGACTGCGGGATATGCAATTCGCGGCGCATGCCAGCTACATCGATGCGATCCCAGTCGTAGATGCGATAGGTGGTGTCACTGGTCTGTTGGATCTCTGCCACCATGATGCCGGGGCCAAGTGCATGGACACGGCCTGCGGGGATGAAGAAGACATCGTCCTTCTTCACCTGCTCATGGTTCAACACCGATTGGAGCGTATTGTCTTTCAATACTTTGACATAGTCCATCCTGGTCATTTCTCGGTTGAAGCCCATAACGAGTTCGGCATCCTTGTCGGCCTGCATCACATACCACATCTCGGTTTTTCCGTTACCCAAGTCTCGTTTCTCGGCCAACTCATCATCGGGGTGCACCTGCACCGAGAGCCAGTCGTTGGCATCGATGATCTTCAGCAGCAAAGGGAATTGCTCGCCATATTTGTCGAAGACACTCTCGCCCACCAAGTCACCCATGAAGGTCTCCACCAAGTCGTTGATCTCGTCGCCCTCAAAGTCGCCATTGGCGATTTCGCTCTGCTCGTCCCATAGGCCAGAGAGCAGCCACACTTCGCCACAGTTGGGTAGCGGACCATAGTCCATGCCCAGCACTTCCTTGATCTTTCGTCCGCCCCAAATCTTATCCTTGAAGATGGGCTTGAATTTAAAAGGATAGAGTACCGTTTGCATTGCGCTTCTGAAATTTGGTGGCAAAGATAAAACTAAATCCGAAACACATCGCATTTTTCCGTAGTTTTGTGCCAAATTTCAAACCATGCAAAACCTCATAGAACTTAGACATATCCTCCATGCCCACCCTGAACTATCGGGACAGGAGACCCTAACCAACAAAATCTTGAACGAGTGGGTGAAACAGACCCAACCCGACCAGATCATCGAAAGAATTGGCGGATATGGCCTGGCGGCAATATATAAAGGTGCAAAAGCAGGCAAGCGCATCCTCATCCGTGGCGACATTGACGCTTTGCACATCCCCGAGCCGAACGATATTCCCTATCGTTCACAAAACCAAGGCGTTTCGCATAAATGCGGCCACGACGGCCATGCCACCATCCTCTGCGGACTAGCACAATGGCTTGGCGAACAACGTCCCGACCAAGGTGAAGTGGTGCTGTTGTTCCAACCTGCCGAGGAGACTGGTCAAGGCGCGCAAGCCATCCTCAACGACCCTCAATTTGAGCAAATCAAACCCGATGTGGCTTTCGGACTGCACAATTTGCCTGGCTTTGAGAAAGGCCAAATCATGGTGCGTGAAGGTTGTTTTGCAGCGGCATCATTCGGCTTGAAACTCTGTTTTGACGGTCGTACAGCACATGCCTCACAACCCGAGACGGGGCATAGCCCATCAGAGTTGTTGGCCCAACTCATCCACCATTTGGAGAAAAAACGCGAGCAATTGAAGGCCGTAATGCCCTTGACCACCTTCGTCATCACCCATGCCACGCTGGGCGAGGAGACCTTCGGTGTCGCCCCTGGCCATGCCGAGATTTGGCTCACCCTGCGTAGCTTCAACGACCGTAACCTGGAACTAATGTCAACGGAAATCATCGAGTTCTGTCGCGCAAAGGCCAAGGATTATCTCTTCGACTTCAACTTCTCGATGCACGAGGCTTTCGCTGCCACCAACAGCGACGCCAACTGCGTGAAAACCATTGAACAAGCTGCAAAGAACCTTGAATTAAATCTCGGTCATCTTGAAGAGCCTTTCCGTTGGTCGGAGGACTTTGGAAGATTTGGCAGTGTCTGTCCGATAGGATTCTTCGGCTTAGGCTCAGGTTTGGAGCAACCCGCGCTTCACGACCCGATGTTTGATTTCCCTGATGACATTTTGGAAATCGGGATGGGGATGTTTTGGGAGATCATCAGACTAACCTTAGAATCTCCCCAATAATCGCCCTCGAATAAGCATTGGCCACCTCGACGATGAACTTGCCGAAGTCGACGCGTGCATTGTGATTAGCGGTGTCGCTGATGGTGCGGATGACCGTGAATGGCGTACCGAATTCCAGACAGACCTGCGCCACGGCTGCCCCTTCCATCTCGACACAGAGCACATCGGGCAACAAACCCAAGATTTCCTCGCGTTTCTCATCGCTGTTGATGAATTGGTCACCGCTGGCAATGTCGCCGAAATACAGAGTCGGTGCGAGGTTGAAATCCTTGACGGCCTCCTCGCCCACCATTTTATCAACGCCTTTATCCAAAAGGTTGGCTACCGCCTTACCTGCCAGCTCGGTCAATTCCGGGTTGCTGTCAACATAGATACGGTTCAGCAAGGGCAACTCGAAACGGGAGATGATGGGGCGGGCATCCAAATCATGCTGCACGAGGCGCTTGGAGATGACGATGTCGCCCACCTTGAGGCCATCGGCCAAGGCACCTGCCGTGCCAATGAAGAAAAGGTCGGTGACGCCAAACTCTTGTATTAATAAGGTGGCAGTGATAGTAGCAGCCACTTTGCCCCATTTGGAGAAGGCCACCACACAGGCAATACCGTTGATCTTACCCACCACAAACTCACGGTTCGCGATTTTGACTATAGTCTTGTCTCTCAAAAGGCCCTTCACCTCGTCGATTTCCTGGGCCATGGCACCCAAAATGCCTATCGTCCTATCCATAGAAGAATTGCTAAAAGTCCGTTAATACATGCGAATCATTTTAACCTTGGCTTCCGGTTTGAAAGAAGGATTCTTTATGATGGCACCTTCGTCGCTTGTGACTTCGGGGAGTTTGCCGTCAAAATCATCCGCCCACACCATAAACTGAGTGTCATCCGCGTCCAGACAGATATCGCCATTGACGGTAAGAATTGTCAACAAATCGGGATAGGCGGCAAGAACATCGCTGACATTGCTACCCACATGGATATTCTTTTCACTCTGATACTGGTCAGAATAAATATTGATAACGTTTATGGTATTCGTGAAAGCATTTTTCTCAAAATCATAATCCGGTTCCAGCTCCGCTAACAATTCACCCTCCTTTTTGATGGCATACTTGATCTGTTCCTCGCCTTCCGCCATATAGGTCACAGGCTCTATAGTGAAGCCATCCATCTTTTCTGGGATCTCGGAGCCAATCTTCAAGGCGTCCCAGTCAAAAGGCGTTTCCGCGATTTGTACCGCATCGGTTACTACAGGAGTTTCTGAAGCGTTTCCATTAGTGACGCTTTCGTTCGTCTTGGGCTGGTTGCCACAAGAAGCCAGACAAAAAGCCAAACCTAAAGCAAGGATAAGTTTTGTGATTTTCATGATTCTCATATTTAGTTTTGCAAAACTACGAAAAAAACACCTACATTTGCAAAAATTTACCGAATGAAGAAGATTTGTATCTTTTGTGGCAGCAGCATGGGTTTCGACCCGATTTACAAGGAAAAAGCCGCAGAATTGGGTCACGTGCTGGCCGACCATGGCTGTGAACTGCTCTTCGGCGGCGGCAGCGTGGGCCTGATGAAAGTCATTGCCGACGTGATGATGGAACGCGGTTGCAAGGTGACCGGCACCATCACAAAGCATCTACTCGACATGCACGTCGGCCACGACGGCATTGACGAGCTCATTGTGGTAGAATCGATGGCCGAACGCAAGAAAATCCTCGAGGACATGGCCGACGGCTTCATCGCCCTGCCTGGAGGCATCGGCACCATGGACGAGTTCTTCGAGGCTTACGTGCTCAGCCAGCTTCGCGTCTTCGACAAGCCCGTGGCCCTCTTCAACGTAAACGGCTACTACGACGGCATCGTTGAGTTCATCAAACACATCGCCGATGAGGGCTTCATGCGACGCGAACACGCAGAGAACCTCATCGTCAGCGACGACGCGAAAGACCTATTGGCCAAGATGGAGCAGTTCGAGCCCGCCGACGTGACGAAATGGGTGGTGGAGATTAAGGAACAAGTGAAGTAGTTTAGAGTTGAGTGTTTAGAGTTTAGAGTTTAGAGTTAATACCAGTCCCGTAGGGACGACAGGATAATTAGCAGGCGACGTCAGTCCCTGCTCTTTAAAACAACAAGACCATGATCATCATAGGAATAACAGGAACACTAGGTGCGGGAAAAGGCACCATCGTCGACTATCTCGTCAAGGAAAAAGGCTTCGTGCACTACTCGGTGCGGGCCTATATCACAGAAGAATGCCAACGCCGCGGGCTTGAGGTGAACCGCGACACCCTCACCATGGTGGGCAACGACCTGCGCGCTGCACACTGCCCCAGCTACATCACCGACCAACTCTTCGAGCGGGCCAAGACCGAAGGCAAGAATGCCGTCATCGAGAGCGTGCGTACCCCTGGCGAAATCCACTCGCTGCGCGAGAAGGGCGAGTTCTACCTCTTCGCCGTCGACGCCGACCGCCGCATCCGCTACGATCGCATCTACCTGCGTGGTTCGGAGACCGACCACATCGACTTCGACACCTTCGTCGCCAACGAGGAACGCGAGATGACCGCCACCGACCCCAACAAGCAGAACCTCGGTGCCTGCATCAAGGAGGCTGACTTCGTCTTCATGAACGACGGTACCATCCCAGAGCTACACCAACAGGTGGAAAAGGTGTTGACACAGTTGCATGTGCGCCCATCCTGGGATGACTATTTCCTCAATCTGGCCGACACTGTCAGCGAACGTGCCACATGCAACCGTGGTCGCAGCGGCTGCGTCATCGTGAAGGACAAACAGATCTTGGTGACAGGCTATGTGGGTTCACCCAAGGGCCTTCCACACTGCGATGATGTGGGCCACCTATTCCGTAAGGTCATCCACGAAGACGGTAGCGTCACCCAGCACTGTGTGCGCACCGTCCATGCCGAGCAGAATGCCATCTGTCAAGCAGCAAGAAGAGGTATCGCCTTGGACGGCAGCACCCTCTATTGCCGCATGACCCCCTGCCGCACCTGCGCCATGCTCATCATCAACTGCGGTATCGTCCGCGTGGTGTGCGAACGCCGCTACCACGACGGTGCCGAGACCGAGGAGATGTTCAAACAAGTGGGTATCGAATTGGTCTACAAATATGATGAGGTGCAGCAGTATGAGGGACAAAGGTGCGACAATACCGATCCAGCAAAATAAACAACTAGGAATAACACCTTTTGTAGAGACGTAGCGCGCTACGTCTCTATTTTTTTACCTACCAACCGAACAATCAGCCACAAAACCACAAAGCCCATCAAAAACGCCACCCAAGAAGGCAGGCCTAATGCCGTGGGCAAAACACCCAACAGCACTGCCACGCCACCAACGGTAAGTGCATAAGGCATTTGCGTCCTGACATGCTGCAAGTGGTTGCAGCTGGATGCCAAGGAACTCATAATCGTCGTGTCGGAAATCGGGCTGCAGTGGTCGCCCATGACTGAACCCGCCAAAACCGAGGCCACCACATTGTAGAACAATGGCATCGTCGCATCAACGCTCATGCCCTGTTCCTGGCAGAGTAGCCACAAAGCCGGCAGAATCAAAGGATAAAGGATGGCCATCGTGCCCCATGAGGTACCCGTCGAGAAGCCAATCAAAGCAGCCAAGAGGAAGGTCAACACGGGAACCACCACGGGCGACAGCGACCATTGCACCAACAGCTGCGAAACAAACTCTGCCGTATGCATATCCTTGGTTACCAAGGCGATGGACCAGGCCATGGTCAGAATCAGCACCGCGTTGAACATGCTCTTGAAGCCCTCCACCATTTCCTCCATAATCTTTCCAAACTTCATGTCACCCCGCAACAAAGTCATCAGGATGGCGGTGAGTAGTGAGAGCACCGAAGCCCAAAGTAAAGCCTTATAGGAATTGGCTGCACCTATGGTTTCGGAGAGTTTGGAGAAGAAATCCATTTCCGCCTGCCACACCGAGGCGTCGTAACCCGTGGCTATCAGTCCGATGATAGTGCCAAAAATCAGCACAGTCAGTGGAATCAAGGCATCGATGATATGGGCAGGTTTCGCCACGCTATTCGACATATCCGTTTCCATGGACGAAGCCAGGCGTGCCTTACGTTCAGCCTTCAGCATTGGACCGAAGTCGCGCCCACTGAAGATGAGCATCAACACGAAACCGAGGGTCAAGAAAGGATAAAAACTATAAGCCATGGAATGGAAGAACACCGAATAAGCCGAGACATCCAATCCAATGGCGTTGATGCCGTCTTGGATGTAACTCAGTTCCGCCCCAATCCAAGTCGTCACGAAAGCCACGGCCACCACGGGCGCCGAAGTGGAGTCGACGATATAGGCCAGTTTCTCGCGCGACACCTTGAGTTTGTCGGCAATGGGCCGCATGGTGTTGCCTACAACAAGCGTGTTAGAATAGTCATCGAAGAAAATGCAAAGATCCATAAAGAACGTCATCAGCTGACCCGAACGTGCCCCTTTTGCCTTTCTCGAAAGCCAGTTGACCACACCCTGCATGCCACCGTTGGCAGTGATGATGCGCACCGTACCGCCAATGAGCAACGTGAAAACGATGATCGTCACATGGTCGGCGTCGAACAACGAGCCCACGACGTAGGTGTCGACCACACGTAGCAGTCCGCCGCCCAAGGCTGAGGCAGGACTCGCCCCACCATACAGGGCCATGAGGAAGGTGCCCGTCAGGATGCCGACAAAGAGCGACGAAATCACCTCTTTTATTAATAAAGCCATCGCAATGGCCACCAAAGGTGGCAGAATCGACATCCACAGCGGCATCGGACCCTCAACGGGACCAAGTACATAAAGCAGCACCATACCTATTGCCAAAACGGCAAGCGCCACTACCCAAGGTATCCATTTCTTTTTCATAGACACAAAATGAGGCTCAAAAATACGATTTTTTACAGAAAAAGCGTTTAACTAAAACAAATTGGTCTTATTTTTGCACTTTAGAATAGTTTAGGTCCCTGAGCCCGTCGAAGGGCCGACCATAGAACGACGGTGCTTCGACAGGCTCAGCAACCTACTTTAATAACTAAATACTCTAATTCTAATTTTATGAAAAAAGGAATCATCATTGCACTATGCAGCCTTGCAGTCCTCTTTACGGCCTGTAAGAAACCCGTCGAGCCTACGCCCGAACCCGTTGACTACACCGCCGATTATATTGGCGACTACCTCGGCCAATTCACGCTCACCATCACCTCGATGAACAACCAGGAGCAAACCGGCATGGCATTCCCCATCGAAAACATCGGTATGGAGATTGCAAAAGCTGAACAATTCAATGTCATCACGGCCACGGTGACGGTCGACAACGAATCGCACCAAACCACAGGCACCGCCACTGAAGAGAAAGCCGACTTCGGAACCGTCCGACTCGTCATCGACAAGCCTGACCAAAACTATTATTTCAGTTTGGATCTCAAGATGGAAGGCACAAAAGCTGAAAGCGACACCTTGAACATCGTTGGCTCCTTTATGGGCAACGGCAAAGCCACCTTCCCCACCCCACAAGGACCTATGGAACAGATTTTTGAAGAAGTATCAGGCACGATAAACGGAAAATTGGCAAAACAATAATAATCAACTGTCATCATGAAAAAAAACACTTTATTCCTGGCTTGCTGCATCAGCCTGATGCTCTTTGCCAGCTGCAAGAAAGACCCAATTGCTCCTACCATCAACATCTTTGATGGCGAAGGTTGCGTGACTGAAAACGCCCAAGTGTATTCTGGCGACGAATTTGTGGTCGGCTTCACGGCCACAGGCGAGAGCCTGGCCAAAATCGACATCACCCTCTCGCAAAATGGCACCGTTTTGGTCACCTATACCGACGACCTCAACAGTCAAAAGGACGAGCCCGTGGCACCATACGTTTGCAAGCACAACTTCGTTCTCAGGACAAGCGGCACTGTGACCATCACTGGCACCGTCACCGATTACGCAGGACAAACCGCATCCAAGAGCTTCGAAATCCTCTGCAACGAAAAGCCCTGTGCCATTTTCTTGGGCGAATATCAAGGCAACGTCCTCTTCAACGGCACCATGGAAGCCAGCGTTGCAGGCATGGATCCCATACAACAAGAGGTCACCGACAACGAGACACCAGTCATCCTTAGCATCTCTGAAGGTGAGACTGTGGATGAAGTCGTCGTCGTATTCAATGTGAATGGCCAGGAATCGACGGTCACGGGGACCGTGGAAGGCGACAAAGTCATCATAGCGTTGACCGATGTCCCTTATTCTTTCAATTATCAAATGAATGGATTCTCCATTTCGCCCACGATGGTCATGAACCTGAACCTCACTGCCACGCTGGTTGACGATCAACTGATGCTTGACGGAACCTGCCACGGCGATGGCGAGGTCAACGTGTTCTTTGCCACCGGTACCATCACTATTGATGGCACTATAGGCGGCAGCCTCACCAATCTCGGTCTTATCCAACAAGAATAAAGACAACCCGAACAATCATCATCATGTCCAAACCAGTTCCATACAAAAGCATTGCGGCCTTTGCCGTGATGCTTTTTATGCTTGTGGCGGGCGTGGGCTGCCACCCTACCAAAGGCATCGATCTCCTTTCGATGGACCTCGACGACTACCAGCCGATCGACGAGTTTGTTGAGGCCTACGATAACCTCAGCAGTCAAGAGCAGCTACAGTCGGATGCGCCCTACGACTTGGAGCAGACCATCCGCGTCATCAACGCCATGGAGCTGGCACAAATGCATGCCGAGAGCTTCGACGACTTCCTCGACTACATGGCTAAGCAGGACTACACGGGCGTGGCCCCCGACGTGCTGGAAGCCAAACGCAAGCTCTTTCCCCTGCTGGAATACACCTACAAGCTGCAACAGCAAGACGAAAAACTGAGCAACATCTGGATGCTCATGCGCAGCGTGGCCCGTGGCAGCGAAAACCTGATGGGCGACACCTCCCTCGTTGAGCTGATCATGATGATGCACAGCGACATCTTCGCCCTCTTCCATTTGGCATCGGGTGGCGACATCGAAAAAAGCCTCGATGAAGCCTTCGCCCAATACGAGAAAGACAACAAGCTGAAGGCACAAATTCGTGAAGACCTCGACCGTCTGCGCGAGTCGTACCGCAGTTATCTGGAATATTACGTTCCCATCTACAAGAAATACATGGGAGAGTATGATGCCCTTTGCGTCGAGAAAGACCGCGCCTACTTGGACCTCTATGGCGGCAGGGCCGACGAAGCACTGGAACACACCCAAAACATACTCGACAAATATCCCAACAACGCCGAGGCCATGCTCCTGCAGTCGATGGGACTCATCCTCGAAAGCGCTTCAGAGGCCCAACCCAAGCCCAGCATCAGCATGAACGACATCGAGACTGGACAGCCGCAACCCAACGACGAGGAAGAAGAGCTGCCTCAACTGCCGATGAGCGTGAAACAGCGTCAAGCCGACGACATGTTGAAACGCTACACCGAGCTCTACCCCACCCGCACCGCACCGGCACTCATGCTTGAAGGTCTGCTCTATCAGCAGCTGGGCGACCAAAACACCGCCATGCTGCGCTTCCATCAAGCCTCCGTGGAATACCCACGGCAAGCCGAGCGACTCACCGACATGCTCGATGCCTACAACATGCGCACCTACCTGACCAAAACCCAAGAAGGACAATACCTGCGCCGCCTCTATGCCTCCACCATGGAAGGCTATGGCCTCTTCAGCCCTAACCTGCAGAAGGCGCGCTACCATGCCAGCCAAGGCGACATGGACGAGAGCCGCAAGGAGATCTTCAACCACTTCTTCCGCCGTGGCAACCAAGGCATCTACGATGAGCTGCTTTCCGACATGCAGTTTTGCGAGGAAAACCTCTACGGTCCCTTCAAGAGCCTGCTCATCGAACAGTCGTATATCGACGTCAGCGTTGAACCCACTTCGAGTTGGGTCTTCTGGAAAGACAAGAGCGAGGTGCGTGTCAGCCTCAGCAACCGTTCAGACCTGCGACTCGAGAACGTGCGCGTCTTCCTCTGCATCCACTACACGGACATGTACAAAGACGAATACGACGTGGTGAAAGTGCCCAAGACGCAAAGCGTCATCGAGCCTCATACCACCGCCGACCTCGACGTGGTCGAACTGAGCTATCAAGACAAAAACTACGACGACATCACCCGCATCCGCGCCATCGCCATGACCGACGACCGCATCTGCTGGATCGACGAGGTGAAATACAAGCAGGCCAAAGCCCTTGCGCCCAACCGTGGCGACAACAGCAACCTCAACGCATGGCAGCAGCGTGACCGCGAGGAATACCTCAGCAGCTACTCGCTGGAGCCGCAGAAACTGCAGCAGACCTTGCGCACAGGCATCACCGTGTTGCCTCCCGAGGTCGATCCGACCGAAGAGAGAAGCACCTGGAAATCCATCAAAGGCTGGTTCAGCCACCCCGACAACACGCTCAGCATCGAGCTGCCGCGTGCCCTTGTGATGGCCGACCCCGTATTCTCCATCCGTCCCTTGGATGCCGCCGATGCCTTGCAGCCCGACGAGAACTACCTCTCAGGCACAGCCATCCACCTGCATTTCGACTACGAGCCCGAGCTGGACGAGGTCCTGCCGCTCTACATCTACACTGAGGCTGCTGACTTTAAGGTTGACATCTTGTATCGTGGGAAGGACTCAACGGTGCAGGCTGTGGCTATACTTAGGCAATAGTACAGACCGTGTGTCGGAGACACACCATTCTATTTACCCCACATATAGTGTGGGGATGACACCTATCGAGACATCTCTATGGCGTGTCGGAGACACGCTACTGGGGTGTGTAGAGTCGTATGGCAGACTCATACTGGTGTAGAGTGGGACTGCTCCTATGCCCCACATATAGTGTGGGGAGGACACCATCGAGGCATCTCCATGGCGTGTCGGAGACACGCTACTAGGGTGCGTAGAGCCTGTGTGGCTGACTCATACTGGTGTAGAGTGGGACTGCTCCTATATCCCCACACTGAGTGTGGGGATGACACCCATCGAGATATCTCTATGGCGTGTCGGAGACACGCTACTAGGGTGCGTAGAGCCTGTATGGCTGACTCATACTGGTGCAGAGTGGGACTGCTCCTATGCCCCACACTGCAGTGTGGGGTAAATAAGATAGCGTGTCTTCGACACGCGCTTCAAGAGAGACAATAGAAAAGAAAAGGATGGCCAAGGCCATCCTTATCGTTGGTAGGCACTGATATAGAAATATCGAACTCTTTCATTGAAGATTTCTTGAAAGTCTATGAGTTTTCTCTACACCAAAATCAGTTTGTTTTAGAACCAGTTCCAAGGGGGTGATACCCCACCCCCACCCCACTAAAATAAAGCAATTCAAAAGGTGTTATCCCTTTTTTTTATTTGCACGGCCATTGCTGCGAAGGGGCATACTTTTGTTCGTCACGTTGATTTTCATTGTGATTTTGAAGAAAATTTCTTGTACTACGCTTTCTTTTTTTCCTTATCGTACTATTTATTTGGTGGAGCAAGCACTAAAACGCTTGTTATGATATGAGCAACTATAAAAGACAATACAGAGAATTAGACAAAGCAACCAAGCAGAAAATCAGTGACAGCAGCCGGAACAAGCCCAAAACCGATGAGCATAAACAACGCATCCGCCAAGGAATGTTGCGCTATTGGGCCAGCGTACCACATCGCCCAAACGATATGAATAATGAAGTATAACCTATTAATTAATGCTCCGCCATGAAAATGACCACATACAAATTGACGAGTTGAAAATCTGCTACACCACAGAGGCCGACAATCTAAACGACTTGATGAGCATTGAAATCGGCTCGTTTATTGACTTGTTCGGATATAGGTTTTATCGCAGTGTCAGTGACCGATTTCGTTTCTTTTTCGAGGTTTGGAAAGATAATGAGCAGGTCGCCCAACTGAAACATGGTCTATATACCGACCTATCCGACCCGAAACTATACATTTACTTCAAAATCAGCAACCATGTTCTTTACAAGCCGGAGCAACTAAAGCGGACTTTGGAATTGCCGGACAAGATGGGTTTCGTTTTCAACAACTACACCGCCATTGATTTGGCCATCGACAGCAAAACGAACTTCACCTCCTTAATCAAGCGAATGATTAGAGACAAGGCCATTACCACCATTATCAACGGGAAAGCCATCAAAGACCGAAAACAGGTGTTGCAGGGTGTCAGTTTCCTGTACTCAACAAGCCTCGACCGACTGAAATACGCTTCCATCACCATCAAGCAGAAAAAGGCCATCAGCAACAAGCAGCACGGCATCACTATACAAGCATACGACAAGAAAGCCGAGGTTGAGCAGAACTCCGACAAACGCTATATCCTTGACTTCTATGGCCAACCCAAACGACTTTACAGGCTCGAAGTCCGCTTGCATTACCAAGAACTGAAGGACTATTTCAGCAAGACCAACATCGAGCCAGTGATTGATGCCATGTCAAACCAAGAACTCCTCCACGATATGTTTTACTATCACCTTGCAGCCGTGTTGAGGTTCACCCAAAAGCGCAAGAAACTTGATTGGCCAACCCTTATAAACAGCAATGGCAGGGGATAGAATAACAATATACCCTGCCATTACACATTTTCATTATCCTATATCACATTACAATAAATGGATAATGGATTGAATATAAAATGTAATTACTTAATTATCAATTAAAAATGATAAAATCAAAATTCTTCAAAATCATTTATGTCTAACTTGAAAATTCTGAAATTACTCATCTTGTTTGTTTTTATTTGTTTGACATTAAGTTGATTGTATTGCTTTTTCATTTAATGGGTAGAACGCACGGGGCGGATAGTCTTACCTTGATACCGCCAATCACAAGAAGAAACATGATGAATATTCTGTATTCCATCCGAATTAAACTTAATACGCTTACCCGCTCTAGGGTCGTAATCAAGAATAGTAGCCCAATAGTGTCCACAATCGCCTGCTTCTTGGAGTTGGCTGTCTTTATATCCGGCAGCAGGCAAGAAGATACTCTTATTATTGGAACTAGTGAAAAGTCGTCCGTACACGCCATTCTGTGTAGTCCATTGGTGGGTTGTGTATCTTTGTAACTCTTCCCACTGCTCAACGGTTGGCATACACCATCCGCTACCCCATCTGACAGTTGCCACATCATCACCTGTTTCTAATGTTGTAATGTTATCTACAAATCCATTGTAACCCATAATATCCTTATCACAGTACTTAGTAAGCTTATAATCATAGTAGATGTTGTTGCCAACAATTGTTGTAATCTCATTACAATACTTATAGTTAGTCCATTCGTATGTACTCTTCGCTTCTGTTTCGGCCCATGCAAAATAATCACCATAGCCTTCAGACGTGTTGGAACCCACGTTACAAGTAGCCCACAATGTACCACTTGGAAGACCTAAATCAACATAATCATGGCCATTCAATGTACCGTCTCTATTGGCCACGGGACGTACTAAATAGCCTTCGTAGCGTGGAACATACATCGTGCTCATCCCTCCTCCCTCATACACATCATTATTGTGTACATCGACCGTTGTGCTATATCCAAAATGTAGAATTTCAGCTTCCGTCGAAGTCCAGCTCAACGAACTTGACCAATAGTATCCCAGGAGTTCATGATTGGATACATATACATTTGCGGGAAGAAAAATACTTTTCCCATTGTTTGCAGTTAACAACACACCTTTCCTGTCATAGCTAAATGTAGGTGTTGTGTTGTCAATCAATTCTTCACATTGTAGCTTAGTCGGCATGCACCATCCTTCGCCCCAATTGACCGTAGCAGCATCGTCCTCAGGCAGCAAGGTAGTCAAATTATCGGTGAAACCATGGTAACCATGTCCGGCCTCGCTGCAATACTTAGTCAATAAAAAACGCTGACTAGAACCATTACCGTGCTTGTAGTTATATGTACTGTATTCATCCTTTGGCTGTGTTTCACCCCAAGCAAAAATGTCGCCAAGGTCTTCGGGCGTGGCAGCACCCACATTAAAGGTAGCCCATAGCGTACCACTTGGCAGGCCAAGGTCAACATATTCATAGTTACCATTGTAGTGACCGCCTCCGCTGTTATTGCCACCGTTACCACCTCCGCCCCCATTGTTCGGCTCATCGGGTTTTGTGCAGCCACAGGCAAAGACAACCGCCAATGCCGTGAGCAACACCGTTACTGTTTTTCTGTTCTTTCTCATAGTGTTATCCCTATATTCGTGTCGGGCGCAACTTTTGTTTTCCCATCGGCTCAAACGGGCGACATTACAATTTGGCTAACAGAGTGGAGCCTCCCAAACTTATCCATATTTCCGACAGTTGGGCTTGCACTCCCATAATAAGAGAAATAATGAATAGGGGGCTGCTCCACTGTATATGAATGTATTAGGACACACACACATAACAGTGAAAGCAACCTTTTTCCCTTCATCCTCCTTATTACGTGAATTGTGCAAGTATCACTGTCGAGGAACAAAGCGAAGAATGCGCTTTCTCTGTCCAACCCGTTTTCTCTCGGATTGACATGGCAAATATACGGAGAATTTGGATAACGCAAGAAAAAAAGTGAAAAAGCGTGATTTTATCTTATTTCACTATGATAATTGTAATTTTTTCTTCTTCAAATCGCATTGACTTTTTCCAAGTCAGCCAATATCTTTTTCAAGTCGGCCACCGAACCAACATGAATTGGAGCATCACCATTGACGGACACGAACCCATTAATTAATGGTGTGACCGTATGGGGCTTGAACAAATCGGGAACCGACACGCCCAAACCGTCCGCTATAGCCTTCAGCGTGGAATATTGGGGGTTGCCCTTTAGCGAGCGTGTAAGCGTTTCACGCTTTATGCCTATCATATCGGCAAAGTCCTTCATCAAGATTTTGCGCTCTGCCAGCAGTTCCTTAACTCGCAACTCGTTTTCGATGTCAATAGTGGTTTTCTGTTTCGACATGACTATAGATTTTGGTAGCAAATTTACCACTAATTCGTAATCAAGCAATGAAAAAGATATAAAATGTATCTTTTTTTTGAGACTAATTGATATTTTATGTTAATCGTATTGATTTATTATGTATCTTTGTTGCACGAAAACAAAAAGAAAAAGACATTATAAATCAAACAATCCAATACCATGAACAGAACAAGCCTCATCTATGGAAGGGTGTCATCAGAAAGCGACCGCCAATCAACAGACCGCCAAACCTATTCGCTTACAAACCTAATCAAGTCCAACTGTGATATATTGGTGCATGAGCCATTCACCGAACACATCTCCGGCGCAAAACTCAATAGCGAAAGGGTAGCACTCATGGAATGCTTGAACTATGCCAAGGCCAACAAAGTAGATATTATCTATTTCAGTAGCGTTGACCGTATGGGAAGGGCTATTTGGCAGGTGTTGGAAAGCATCAAATTCTGTTTGGACAACCACATCAACTGCTATTTTCAGAAGGAGCAGATGAGCCTATACCTTGAAGATGGCAGCGAAAATCCGTTTCTCGCCATTTTCATTAGCGTTATCAGCACCTGTGCCAGCATCGAAAGAGACAGCATCAAGTTCCGTCTCAACGATGCGAGAGCCAAGAAAATCGCAGAGGCCAAAGCATCCGGCATGACCCTCGCCCAAGCAGGTTTCGGCAGACCTTGCGGAGCAGTCAAGTCGAAAGCGAAGAAGGAGGCCGAATATGCCAAGGTGCTGAAAAGCCTCAAACAAGGCAAGAGCATCAGAGACACCGCCAAACTATGTGACGTTTCAATCTCGACCGTGAAGCGACTGAAAAAAGAGTTTGCCCTGTGAAGTTCAAAATAAACAAAGACTATTGTGAACCCGATAAAACCAAGGTCATGGCTATGCTCAACCATTATTTTGAACCCAGTTTTGTTCTGACCCCACTTGACTTTTTTCCGATGGCCATTATATTAATGGTGAAAGCGGCAATCGACCGTTATAGGGTAATGGCTCCCCAGCCAATTATAAATCTTTGGCTCCCCATTGGAGCAAAGAGGCCAAGCAGCCATATAAGCAGACTTGTTCTGCATGAATTATTTTCCACTAAATGTTTACGATAAACGAAGTAAATGATTATGAAGAAGATTTCAAAACATTAGGTATTACAGACCAAGAAACCATGTTGGGGATGTTGAACACCCTCGATGAATTAGCAGAAATAACGTATTACATTGAAAAACAACGAAATTATGATTAAGAAACAGAAGAAATCACGAGAAGAACGCATTATTGAGCGCAGGAAGGAACTTGCGAAGAAGGGACAAGTAGCGGCCATTTGGACGAGGGTATCAAGTGAAGACCAATATAAGACCAATTGCAGCATAGAAACGCAACTTGAAGGTTGTTATAACTATTGTAATAAAAACAACATTAGAATTAAGCATGAATTTGGCGGTCAGAACGAGTCAGCCAAAGATGCCGGAGACCTTTTCCTTGAAATGATAGGCGAAGTGTTGAACGACCCCGAATATAACACTATAGTAGTGTATGATTTTGATAGGTTTTCAAGAAATTCAGAAGATGGCATCTACTACAAAGCCAAGGTCAAGAAGAACGGCATCAACGTAATCAGCGTGAACCAGTACATCGACCCTAACAACATATTGGCTGAGCAATTAGAGAACTTTCTCATCATCCTTGCAGATATAGACAACGCTATGCGCCGTCACAAGTGCTACAATGGGATGGTTAGTTGCATCAACCGTGGCGAATGGTTTGCCAAGCCTCCCATTGGGTACGATGCGAAAAAAGTGGATAAGCACCATGTAATCACAGTGAACGCCAAGGGCAAGATACTGAAACAAGCGTTTGAATGGATGGCCAACGAGCCGGAGATAACCCAGTTTGAGATACAACGTCGGTTAAACGCACAAGGTTTGAACATTGCCAAACAAACGCTATCATCGTGCCTACACAATAGTTTCTATTGCGGCCACCTTGAACATAAGTATCTGAACACCGACGCAGCGAACATCCTGTATGACAGGCGTGGCAATCCCTACATTAAGGGGGTGCAAGAGCCGTTAATCAGCGAAGAACTCTTTGAAAAAGTGCAAGACATATTGGACGGAAACCGCCATCACTATGAACAAGCAGTAGAAACGCCCAAGTTCCCGTTGAAGAAACACGTCTATTGCGCCAAAGACAACAGGTTGTTAACCGGCTACACCACCAAAGGAAAAGACTACTACAAGTGTGGATTAAAAGGCTGCAAAACCAACATTTCAGCGGACGTGATACATGGTCAATTCAAAAATATTCTTGACCGCTACATCATTCCAGCCGAAATATCGGCAATCTTTGCCAAAGTTCTCGAACGCAAGTTCAAGGAAAAGGAAGGTCAAGATGCCGAAGCCGAAAGAAACATCAAAAAGCAACTTGAAACACTGAAAACGAAACTTAAAACGCTCAACAGACGATATGCACTTGACGAAATCGGGAAAGATGTATATGATGAAGTGAAGAAGGACATGGTAATAGAAATCCACGAAACCGAAAAGGAGTTGGAGAAATGCCAAGCCAATTTATCGAACTTGACCAAGTACATCAACAACTCAATGTTAATCGCCTCTAAATTAGGATATTATTGGAACAAAATGGATTATCAACTATGTCAAAAGATACAAAAAATAGCATACCCTAACGGGATTTATTGGGATGGCGAGAAGAAAACCCTTCGAACTGATGGCGAGAACATTTTTCTTTCACAAATTGCACGTTTACAAAGCATTACATCTGATGAAGGTATAAAAAAACAGGACACTCAACCATCGGTGTCCTGTTTAGTAGCGGGGGGAGGATTCGAACCTCCGACCTCCGGGTTATGAGCCCGACGAGCTGCCTCTGCTCTACCCCGCATCGTGCGAAAAATCTCGGAAAACAAAAAATTTCGCTCCCGAAATCGGCTGCAAAAATAATAATTTTGTTTCTTTGCAAAGCAAAAAACCAAGAAAAAATTTCATTATGACGCATAAAGCAGGCTATGTCAACATTATAGGACGCCCGAATGTGGGCAAGTCCACCCTCATGAATCAGCTCGTAGGCGAGAAAATATCCATCATCACCTCGAAAGCGCAGACTACACGCCACCGTATTCTCGGTATCGTGAATGGCGACGACTTCCAAATCGTCTTTTCCGACACCCCCGGCATCATCAAGGACCCGGCATACAAGATGCACGAGGTGATGAACCAATTCGTCAATGTGGCCCTCATCGATGCCGACCTCATCCTCTTCGTCGTCGACATCACCGACAAGAAAGTCGAGGAAAAGACCGTCGAAAGGCTGAAGACCACCGACATCCCTGTCTTCGTGCTCATCAACAAGATCGACCTCTCCACGCAGGAGCAGGTGGAACAAGCCGTGGAACAATGGCGCGAGACCTTGCCCAACGCCACCGTGTTTCCGCTTTCAGCACAATACAATGCCAATGTGGAGTTCATCTTCAAGCAAATCTTGGAGAAACTGCCAGAATGCCCGCCTTATTTCCCCAAGGACGAACTTACAGACCGCTCAATGCGTTTCTTCATCACCGAAATCATCCGAGAGAAAATTCTATTGAATTACCAGCAGGAAATTCCCTACTCCGTGCAGGTCGAAGTGGAGAGCTACGAAGAGTCCGAGCACCACATCCATATCCGCAGCGTCATCTATGTGGCCCGCGACTCGCAGAAAGCCATCATCATCGGCAAGGGCGGCAGCGCCATCAAGAAGCTTGGCATGCAGGCCCGTACTGACATCGAGGAGTTTACGGGAAAGAAAATCTTCCTTGAGCTTTTTGTCAAAGTCGACAAAGACTGGCGCGACAACGAAGCTGAGCTGAAAAGGTTTGGCTACGAAGCCTAGCGTGTCGAAGACACGCTATCCTATTTACCCTACACTCGCAGTGTAGGGGCCTTCGACATCTCACCGCGTGTCGAGACACGACACTCCACATACCCTACACTCGCAGTGTAGGGGGCCTTGACATCTCACCGCGTGCCACGGCACGCCACAGCAGAATCAATCCGATGATGTAGCGTGTCTCCGACACGCCATGTATGAGCACTAGCTCAGGGTTCCATCCTCACACTGCGTGTGAGGTAAATAGAATGGTGTGCTTTCAGCACACTGAATCAGAAAATTGTGTAATTTTGCACCCGATTTTAAACTCAAAGTATTATGTCAAACATTGTAGCAATTGTGGGGAGACCCAATGTGGGAAAATCGACGCTGTTCAACCGTCTGCTGAAGCAGCGCATGGCCATCGTGGAAGAGACGAGCGGCGTGACGCGCGACAGACACTACGGTAAGAGCGACTGGAACGGCAAGGAATTCACCGTCATCGACACGGGCGGTTATGTGGTAGGGTCGGACGACATCTTTGAAGAAGAAATCCGCAAACAAGTAGACCTGGCAATCGACGAGGCAGATGTCATCGTCTTCATCGTCGACGGACGCGAAGGTCTGCATGTCCTCGATGAGGATGTAGCGGTCATCTTAAGACAGCAGAAGAAGCCTGTCTTATTGGCCGTCAACAAAATAGATGAACCTAATAAGGAAATCTTGGCAGGTGAATTCTATGCTTTGGGTCTGGGTGAGCCCTTCCCGATGTCGGCCATGACTGGTACAGGCACCGGCGAGCTCCTCGACAAGGTCTGTGAGTTGTTGCCCTCCGACACCACCGACTTCGACACCGACCTTCCCAAGTTCACCGTGGTGGGAAGACCCAATGTCGGAAAATCATCATTGATCAACGCCTTCCTTGGCACCGACCGTCATATCGTCACCGACATCGCTGGCACGACCCGTGACGCCAACTACACACGCTATAAGGCCTTCGGCATGGAGTTCATGCTCGTCGATACCGCCGGTCTGCGCAAAAAGAGCAAGGTGGAAGAAGACATAGAGTTTTACAGCGTGCTGCGTTCCATCCGCGCCATCGAAGACTGCGACGTGGCCATCCTCATGCTCGACGCGACACAAGGCTTCGAGGCCCAGGACATGAACATCCTGCGCCTCATCGAGAAAAACAAAAAAGGCCTGGTGATGGTCGTCAACAAGTGGGACCTCGTGGAGAAAGACTCCAACACGCATAAAGCCTACGAAGAGCTGATCCGTTCCAGAACGGCACCCTTCACCGACTACCCCATCATCTTCACCTCAGCCATCAACAAGCAACGTATCTATAAGGTACTGGAAACGGCACACAAGGTCTACGAAAACCGTGAGCGCCGCATCCCCGTGCGCGAGCTGAACGACAAGATGCAGGAACTCATCAACTCCGTGCCGCTGCCGACGGCCTCGCGCGGACGTTTCCTGAAAATCAAGTACATCACCCAACTGAAGAGTATCGCTCCCCAGTTCATCTTCTTCTGCAACCTACCCAAGGACGTGAAGGAAAACTACAAGCGTTTCTTGGAAAACAAGATCCGCGAGACCTGGGACTTCAACGGTGTGCCGATTCAGTTGATTTTTAAGGAGAAGTAAGCTATGGCTTCTGGCTCCTGGCAGTTGGCTGTTAGCAATTAGCTATTAGCCTTTAGCCTAGTGAGGCCAAGCTAATAGCTAACGGCTAAAAGCTAAAAGCCAACTATGACAAGGACCAGAAGCCAAAAACGACAAAATGGAAAACAAGGAAGAACCTATAAGAATAGACAAATGGCTGTGGGCGGCGCGTCTCTTCAAGACGCGCAGTCTGGCCGTGGATGCCATCAAAGGCGGCAAGGTGAAGGTGGACGACAACCCAGTGAAGCCATCACGTGAGGTGAAGGTGGGCGATGTCATTCAAGTGCAGATCGAACAGTTGCACAAGGTGGTGGAAGTGAAGACCGTCATCAAGAACCGCGTCTCCGCCAAGCAGGTGCCCGAGGTCTACAACGACCTCACGCCCAAGGAGGAATACGAACGCATCGAGTTCATGCACGCCTACAAAGCCGAATGGCGTGATCGCGGCGCTGGCCGACCAACGAAGAAAGAACGACGGATGATTGAACGATTGAAAGATGATTTATAATACCAAAGGCATCCCCATGGAGTCGCCTTTGGTAAATATGTTACTTTATTTTCCTTCAATTATAAGCTTCTCAATCTTTTCCATAAACTTGTGTGTAGGCTCTTTGAGTGACCGAGCTTCTTCCGTTGAAATGTCATACGCACAATTGTAATCGGCCTTTTGACGGAGTTGGAACAAACGAGCCAGGAAACTGCCATCTTCCAATGAAACCTTCTCAGTTTTCACAAAATGCAAACTAAACTGTGTTAGCATCCCTGAATGGGTATGTGCAACGATTTCTCTTTGAATGAAAAGGGCTTGCACAATATGAAAACAAGCATAATAAAACCGGTTTACGGCCATGTCGGAATAGTCCATATCCATCATTTCATCAGCTTGATTCAGAAACCGATGCGCCCTTTCAACTTGCATGTCAACCAATATTTTTCTCTCTTCTGGCGTCATCGCAATAAGTTTACTGCATCATGTTGAACATTCTCATAAAAGGGCGTTGCCCGATAAGATTGCCATTCCTGCTCAGTGTACATAATCGGATTGATTTCCTCGCCCAACTCGCAGCCTAACAAAACAAAAGGATAACTTACCGTATCGTAATCCGACTGGGTAAGTTTTTCCTTATTAAGGATGAGGAGTATGTCCCAATCAGAATAGGCATGAGCGGTCCCACGCGCCCGAGAACCGTAAAGCCATGCTTCACCTCCCGAGGGGACGACCTCCGACGCAAGTTGCTTAATATCCGACAAAACGTTTTCCATGGTTTTTGTTATTTCACACCGCAAAACTACACATTTTTTCCAAAACAACAAATTAATAAACCTGTAGAGACGCGCCATGGCACGTCTCTACAGGTTTTTGTCGAATGGTAGAGACGTAGCGCGCTACGTCTCTACTAGTTTTTACACCATCAGTGCGCCGACAAGGCCCAAGATAGCGTAGAACTCAGGCAGAGCGGCATAGATCAGCGTGTTGGTGAACACGTCGTGACCCTGGCTCACGCCGACGATACCGTTGGCGCAAACCTGTCCCTGACGAATGGCCGAAATCATGCAGGCGAGACCCACGCAGAGACCCACGCCAAACACGATGAGACCCGACAGCTCACCAGCTCTCATCTTGTTGAGGAGCATGAAGAAAGCCACGAAGCCGTAGATACCCTGGGTGGCCGGCAGTGCCGACAGCACCATGAAATTACCCGATGCCTCAGGACGTTTCTTGAGACCGCCCTCGGCAGCGTTGCCCGCCGTCGAAGTGCCGATTGAACTTCCGATACCTGCCAAGGCCAACACGAGGCCGAGACCGAGATAACCTAATACTGTTTCTAACATGATGTTTAATTGTTTATTTGTTGATTTGTTTAATTGTTGTTATCGACTTTTTGACTTCGGGACTCTGGGACTTCGAGACTTCGGGGATTGGCTTGTCCCGTAGTCCCGCAGTCTTGTAGTCTCGCGTCTTTATGATTGTAAAGGTTTATATTTTCTGCCAGAGCCCTCATAACCCGAATTCTTGAAGAACTCAAGGAAGTTGAGTCGCAAGGGATGCACGAATGCGCCTAAGATGCACATGGCGATGTTAAGCACGTGACCAATGACCACGATGAGGATGAACCACACCCAACCGACACCGCCGTCACCCAAAGCCTGTGTACCAATGGCATTGAAGGCCTCGCCGAGCTTGGCACCTGCCAAACCCAAGGCATACAGACGCAGGTAACTCAGCACATCGCCGAGCAAGCCCGTGGCCGTGTTGTAGGTCTCCCACAAACCCGAGCCCACATTGAGCAAAGGATTGCGGTGCAGGTCGTTGAGGAAGAAGATGCCCAAAGCGGAAAGGCCACCCAAAATGATGACGACCCACTTGGTCACCGCTTTGTCCATGACACCCATCAGGGCGAGACCGCCCACGATGATGCCACCCACGATAAGCAAAGTCCAGCCCCAAGTGCCCAAGGAATTGGCAAAGCCCTTCACCTTGGTGCTCTGGTAGGTCTTCACAATCATGGCGAGGCAGATGTGCACGATACCAACGATGATGGCCAAGACCATCGTGCCGTCGAAACCGAACAGCTCCTTAGGCACCATACATTTCTTCACCACGTCGGGGATCCAAGTCCACTCCAACATGTCGGTGGAAAAGAAAGTATGGAACAACACACCGATGATAGTGGTGGCGATGCCCAAGGTAACGCCCAAAGGCGCAATCTTACCCAGTTTCTTCTTCAGCGCCAAACTGCCGAGGATGAGCACGAGGCCATAACCCGCATCGCCCATACAGAAGGCAAAGAAGAGCATGAAGAAGATAGAGATGAACACCGTCGGGTCGAACTCGTCGTATTTGGGTCGGCCGTACATGTCGGTCAGCAACTCAAACATCGACACGAACTTATTGTTTTTCAACTTGATGGGAGGATTGTCGTCCACCTTGGCTTTGTCCTCCAGATAGAAGACATTCTCCTTTTCAAGCATATCGCGCATAGCAGGCTCGTTCACCGCAGGGGCAAAGCCTTCGAAGACCGTCAAGTAGTCCTCGGCAGCCTTCTCTCCCGACACATGTGCCAGATGCAGGTCGAGCTTCGATAGGGTCTTGTCCAACTCGGCTTGCAGCACGGGCTCATGCCATTTCAGTTGGGCCAAGCGATGCTCTTTCTGCTTCACCTGCGCCTCCAAATCGGCAATCTTTTTCTCGATGGCGGCGAAGTCGCTCTCAGGAGCAGGTAGTTCCTTCAGCGGAAAGTCGTAGTCGTCGCTTTCGGAGACCACCACGAAATAGCTGTAGCCGTCCACCTTCGAGATCTCGCTCAGCGCGTATTGCTCCTTCCAGGCAGGCTCAATGGCCTTCGCCTTATAGAAGTGAAGCTTCAATCCGTTCTCCTTAAGGCGGTCGAAGCTCTTGGCATCGAACTGTCCCCAAGGCTTGCGGTCTTCCACATCCTTGTAGAGTTGCGGTAGCTGGGCCACGATGGCATCCTTGTCGCGCACGGTCTCCATCACCTCCACGGCGAAGTCGGTAGGCTTCTCGCCCGGGTCGTCGGCCTTCTCAATCTCTTTCAACTGAGCAAGGGCTTTACGATAGATATCCGCACGAGCCGACAATTTCTCCGACTTGTCGTCGATAGGCTTCAGCGAGCGGGTGATGTCGACCACGCCCACCGATTGCAGCTTCTCGAGGAAAGCATCGGCGTCGCCACTCAGCAGGATGAAATCATATTTCGTCATTTCAGTTACCATCTTCTGCCTCCTCTTCTGCTATGTGTTTGTTTTTCACGATTTTCTGTGAAGCCTTGGAGAGGTTCTCCTCGTCTTCCATATATCGCTTGATCTTACGTATGGCTTCGTTGTAGCCAGGAATTTGCACCTTCTCGTAAAGGTTGACTTTCTGTGTGGTCTTCTTCCGTTGGTAATCCAAGATGCGGCTCACCTCGGTATAGACCTCCGACTCGATACCCAGCTGTGCAAGGTTTTGCAAAATCTGCACACCATCGGCATACCACATGGGCTTGGTGAAGAGGTTGATGTCCTTCACGTCGAACAGCACCTCCTCCAAGGCCGGCACGGGCACGCCTGCAATCTTGACGGTCTTCAGCTTGACATCGGTCACCGAAACCAGTCCTGGCTCAAATTCATTCCAAAGCCGGGCCATGTACTCATACGACTTGAGTTCGGCCTCTAGTTGCTCGACAAGCCCCTCCGAACGCTGCTTGGCTTTCTTCACCTCAAGGCGCAACGCGCTCTCCTTGCTCTTCAGCGTGGGCAAGGCACGGGTACGCGTCTTGAGCTGCTTGTTCAGCTCGTTCAGCGAAGTCTTGTTATATTGAAATTTGATGGCCATTGAATCGATTTAAAGATTTAAAATTTTAGATTCAAAAATGATCACTTCGCAGGCTCTTTCCAGTATTTCTCAATGAGTTTCTCCTTCAAACCCGTCTCGGCCTTGGTGAAATACTTGCCGAAGAGCTCCCAACCCGTGTCAAGCATCTCTTCGATGGAGATGTTGACATCAATGGCCAGCAGACGCGTGGCGTATTCCTTGGCGTAGTCGAGGCAGCGCAGGTCGTAGTCGCTCAAGTCGAAGCCGTTCTCCAACTTGGTCTTGGCGTTGGCGGCATCGGCATAGAGTCGCACCGAGGTGTTCATCACGGCGCTGTGGTCCTCGCGAGTTTTCTTGTTCTGCACCAACTGTTTCAGACGCGACAGCGAACGGAACGGGTCAACGATGACCTTGCCCGAGTCGGGGTCGGCACGGAGGAACAACTGGCCCTCAGTGATGTAACCCGTATTGTCGGGGATGGCGTGCGTGATGTCGCCGTCGTTCAAGGTCGTCACAGCGATGATGGTGATGGAACCACCATCAGGCAACTGCACGGCCTTCTCGTAGATCTTCGCCAAGTCGGAATACAACGAGCCAGGCATGGAGTCCTTGGACGGGATCTGGTCCATACGGTTACTCACGATACTCAAGGCATCGGCATAAAGCGTCATGTCGGTGAGCAGCACCAGCACCTTCTCGTTCTTATCCACTGCAAAATATTCAGCAGCAGTCAAGGCCATGTCGGGAATCAACAAACGCTCGACAGGTGGTTGGTCGGTGGTGTTCACAAAGCTGATGATCTTGTGCAAGGCACCTGCACTCTCAAACTGGTTCTTGAAGAAGAGATAGTCGTCATTCGAAAGGCCCATACCGCCAAGGATGATTTTATCCACATCGGCACGGAGGGCCACCATGCTCATCACCTGGTTATAGGGTTGGTCGGGGTCGGCGAAGAACGGGATCTTCTGGCCCGAGACCAAGGTGTTGTTCAAGTCGATGCCGGCGATACCAGTAGGAATCAACTGCGAAGGCTGGCGACGCTTGAAGGGGTTCACTGAAGGACCGCCGATTTGGCGTTTCTCGCCTTCCACAGCCGGACCACCATCGATAGGCTCGCCGTATGCGTTGAAGAAACGGCCGGCAAGTTCGTCGCTCACATTCAGCGAAGGCGGCTCGCCAAAGAAGGTCACTTCGGCATTGGTCGGGATGTCTTCCGTACCGCCAAACACCTGCAGGGTGACGGCATTGTCTTTAATCTTCACCACCTGCGCCAGACGGCCTGCCACGAGGGCGAGTTCGTCGTTGGCCACGCCTTGCGCCTCAAGGGTCACGGTGGCCTTGGTGATGGCGCTCAGCTTGGTATAGATGCGTTGAAAGGCTTTCTCACTCATGTTTCAGTTCCTCCTTTAACTGTCCAAGATATTTTTCAAATTGTTCCGACTTGTATTCCGAGTAGTTCATCTGACGGCAGATGTTGATCAAGCCCTTGAAGTAGGTCGTGCACTCCTCGAAGTTGTCGAACTTGAAGCTGCGGTCGCAGATTTCAAGCACGAGGTCAAGCATGAACTTCTGACGCTCAAGCGGCGTGGAGCCGTCGATGTCGTCGAAAGCGTCTTGCTGCAGGATGACGAAGTCGACCAACTCCGACTTCCAATATTGTTCATGGTACGACATCGGCACGCCGTCGTCGCCCAAGATGTTGATCTGCTCGTAGGCATCCTTGCCTCGGCGGATGATATATTTTGTCTTTGTCACCTTGTCAACCCAACCTTTTTCAATCTTCTCATCCAAATATTCGATGATTTCGGGATATTCGAGGTATTTCGAATAGGAATCCACGGGGTCGACGGCGGGATAACGCTTCTTATCGGCACGGTTCTGCGAGAGGCCGTAGAAACAACGGGCGGCCTTCTTGGTGGATTCGGTCACAGGTTCCTTCAAGTTACCGCCAGCAGGCGACACCGTTCCAATGAAGGTGATGGAGCCCGACTGACCGTTGTTGAGTTTCACATAACCAGCGCGGGCGTAGAAGTTGGAGATGATGGCCGAGAGGTCGACAGGGAAGCCGTCTTGACCAGGCAGTTCCTCCAAACGGTTACTCATCTCACGCAAGGCCTGTGCCCAACGAGAGGTGGAGTCGGCCAGCAGCAGCACCTTCATGCCCATGGCGCGGTAGTATTCGCCGAGGGTCATGGCCGTGTAGACCGAAGCCTCACGAGCGGCGACCGGCATGTTCGAAGTATTGCAGATGATGATGGTACGCTCCATCAGGCTACGACCCGTGTGCTTGTCCTTCAGCTCGGGGAACTCGGTGAAGATTTCCACGACCTCGTTGGCACGCTCACCGCAGGCAGCCATGATGATAATGTCGGCGTCGGCTTGCTCGGCGAGGGCGTGTTGCAACACGGTCTTGCCGCAGCCGAAAGGTCCGGGGATGAAGCCCGTGCCGCCCTCAGCGATGGGATTCAGCGTGTCGATGCAACGCACACCCGTCTCCATCACCTTGAAAGGACGCGGTTTCTCCACATAGCCGCCAACGGCCACTTTGACAGGCCATTTCTGCATCATCGTCACCTTCACTTCCTCGCCTTCCGCGTTGGTCAGCGTGGCGATGGTGTCGGTGATTTTATACTGACCGGCTTTGGCCACCGATTTCACGGTGTAAGTCCCTTCAAAATTGAACGGCACCATGATTTTGTGCGACAACCAGCCTTCCTTGACTTCGCCCAGCCAATCCGCGGCGATGACTTGGTCGCCGGCATTGGCGATAGGCGTAAAGTCCCATAACTTATTCTCGTCCAACGGCTTGGTGTATTCGCCACGTTTCAGGAAGACGCCTTCCATCGTGGCTAAGTTGTTTTGCAGGCCGTCGAAGTTGCTCGATAGCAAACCAGGTCCCAAGGTCACTTCAAGCATGTAGCCTTGGAATTCCACTGGATCACCGATTTGGAGACCACGGGTGCTCTCAAACACCTGCACGGAGGCCTTGTTCCCGTTCACCTTAATGACCTCTGCCATCAGCTCGACGCCGTCGAGGTCGATGAAGCAGATTTCATTCTGTGCCACAGGGCCGTCCACCTCCACAGTGACGAGGTTTGCAATGATTCCTGTAACTTTTCCTGTAGTTTTCATTATTTATTGGATTTTTTATTTCAAAATTCTATTTTGAGTAAACATAATGTGTATGCGGTAGTGTGTCTCCTTCCATATTAATAAAATAGGACAATGTAACGTAACCATCCTCATCAACCTCATGTTTGCAAATTCCACCCCATGATCTCCAATTCTTCCAAAGAGGTTTTGTCAGATATCCGTCTCCATATTGAGCAGTCCATCCATTGAATAGGACAAAAGGCATCGTGTATTCAGGATCAATATGATTGCAGAAATCATGGTATTCATGTATTGTGTTTCCAGGATAAAAACCCCGACTTTCACAAACATTGTCTCCGTCCCATTCATAAATTACCCCATGTGGATGCTCTCCATTGTTTATTATACTAATTAGCCTGCCTTTTTCATCATAACTATATTCCTCTGAGTATTGATAGGTATCGTATAGATAGTAATCCACCGTTGTAATTCTTCCATCATGGAGGTGACCTATGAAACTGGAAAACCCAACATACCAGAAAGAAGAATGTTCGGGAAGAGAAAGAATTACACGTAAACTATCATTCCCAAAATACTCGAAATCATAAGCGACTTCGTATGGAGTTTCGGGTTTCGTCACAATGCGCTCAATTCTCTGAAACCCTTCATCCCATTCTATGATTTTTTCAGGTTGGTCCGGATTGGAATAATAGGTTTTTACAAGGTACTTCTTCGCCACAGTCTCGTTGTTATCTGGCACAATGCCAGGCTCGGGCTTTCGGCAAGCAGTCAAAGCCAAGGAAACTATGCTAATGAGTATGATATATCTTTTCATAATTACACCCTTTTAGAGGACAACAAGGAACAGACGTATTTCCGATTGCAAAAGCGTCAGTTCTTCTACACTTAATGATGTAGAAGATACAATATCGGCCGAAATCGTTGCTCGTAGCATATCCCTACTATTATTTGTTTATTTACTGATAATCACTCTTTATCAGTTTTTTCACTGATATTTTTATAGCCTTTTAAAGCTATATTGATCGTTTATAGCCTTTTTTACCTATATTTTCCCTCCTCCAACACTCAAATCCAAATCCGCGCTCGTGCCGCGAATCTCCTGGACAAGTTTCTTGAACATCTCCTCGCCCTTCGCCGTGTCGAGTTCAGCCCAACGTTGGACGGTTTTAGCCTTGACTAAGAAGGCGAGAATGGCATTCATGTTGAAGTAATCCATGCGGGCGATGTCGCTGGCCTTCTCCCACTTCAACTCGTCCATCTTCTGCTCACGCTTCACGAAGTCGGCATCAGCGAGGATTTCCTCTATCTGCTTGCCTTCCTCGAAGTCGGCCTCGGGCAGCTCCAAAGTGTAGTCTTCAGCTTTCTTGCCGAGGCGCTTGGCCAGGTAGTTCACCTTCATGTTGCGCAGGCGACCGTCGAAGTCAAAATACTCGCGGATGAAACGGTTCTTGCTCTTGGCGGCCTTGTCGTAAAACTCCGCACCGAGGCTGTCCTCATTGAAGCCTTCCTCCATGAGTTCGACCAGCTTCTGGTCTTTCTCGGAGAGTAGCTCCATGATAGACTCCTTCACGGCGGCATAGTCGAAGCCCGTGTTCTCGAAGCCCGAGGTCAGTTCCGGCAAGCCGGCCACGATATAGACGTAGTTATCCATCAGCCGAAGAGGATTTTCTTGGTGGCGGGACGCAAATAGTTGGCGATAAGCTGTGTGAACTCGTCGTCAGTGAACTGGAGCACATAGCCGCCGTCCTTGGGTGCGACCTTAAATCCGCCGTTCATCTTCTTGGAGTAGTCCACCTTCACCTCACCTTTGAACTGGTTGGCGATTTCGTTCTTCACGAAAGGCTCCACCTCGGCTTTGAGTGCCTCAGGCAGAATGAGGTTCAAGTCGACGGGCGATGCATTCTGTGGGTTGAAAGCCTTCACCACGCTGCTAATCAGTTCCTTCACAAAGGCGGCATTGCCCATGTTGGCCTTCACGCCTTCGGTAGCGGTCTTGGTCACCACCATCTTCTCGATTTCCTGTTTTGTCACGGCGATGCTTTGGGTGGCTGCCATCTTGATGTCGGCATTCACCTTAGTTTTCATCTCCTCAGCCTCTTTGTTAGCCTGGGCGATGATGCGGTCGGCTTCGGCCTTGGCGTAGGCCACGATGCGGTCGGCTTCGGCCTGTGCTTTCTGCACGAGTTCTTCACCGTCGTGTTTTCCTTTCGACAAGCCTTCGTTGTAGAGCTTGTCGGTCAATTCTTGCAGTTTGTCTTGCATATATTTTCGTTTTGTTGATTCTAAGAATTAGGGGGCAAAATTAAGCATTCCAAACAAGAAAACGAAGAGAAATCGGAAAAATAATTTTCAGATTCCTCATCGTCAATACACGAAGCCGAACATCCATAACGGAATGATGTTTTGGTACGCATATTCGATGTCATCTTTCACAACATAACCTTCCGTGGCAGATTCGATTTGTTTCTTTCCCTTCTTCTTGCCGCCCAACTCGAAAGTCCGCCCATTCATCTCAAAATCGGAGATGGGCGAGGTGGTCAGTGGATAGAGGTCTTTCAGCCACGCCATGAAAACGGTCTCCCTCATATTGCCCAAGTCAGGTTCGGCATCGGAAAGGGCGTAGGCCATGTTGGGGTTGTCTAAATAGATTTTATCAATCTTCCGCATCACGCTGTTACCCTTGGTTTTCTCTCTCAAAGCCGAAAGCAACCTGGCCTTTTCCAGATAGGCAATGTAATCGGGAAGCGAGTTGCGCGGGATGCCCAAGTCGCGTTCGAGTTCAGAATAGTTGGGCTTGTAAGGCACACTTTGCGAGAGCACATACATCAACTTTTTCAGCTGTTCGCGAGAAGAAATAGACATCTCGGCATAACGCGGAATATCTTCTTCGACTGTGGTCATAATGACTTTTTGGAGCTTGGGCAAATAGTCAGGTTCGCTAAAAAACGGATAGTAACCGTTTCTTATATACATTTTGAAATACTTCAATGGACGGTGCTCGCCATACGGAAAATCTACTTTCCCAGCCAGCACTTCATCCAGCGTTGCCACCTTAAGGTTCCAACCCATCGAAAGATTAAGATATTCGCGAAACGAAAGTCCAGACATCTTGTATTCCCGCGTGCGACGGCTAAGGTCGGCACCACCCTTCTCCAAGTCCAATAGAGAGCTGCCTGAGTACACCACATGCAGCAAAGGCAACTGATCGTATATCTGCTTGATTTCAGTCGACCACCCTTTATATTTATGGATTTCATCTATGTACAAGAACCTACCGCCATTGGCAAAAAACGCGTACGCCAAATCAAAGAGGCGGTGCGTTGTGAAATAGAAATCGTCGGCCTGGACATAGAGTGACTCACCTATGTCATGAGTCTTTTTGATGTGCTGCAACAGCAACGTAGACTTACCAACACCTTTCGGCCCGAGCAAGCCTATCAGCCGATTGTCCCAGTTGATGGTCTCGTGGAATGAGCGAAAGAAATCCATCGGCGTGATTTCCAACTGGATACGGAATGTCTTGATGAGATTTTGCATAGCCTCTTTTTTGTTATTACCCCGCAAAAATACAAAAATTGCATCAAAAATCATGCAGTTTTTGAAAATATTGCACTAATTCTATAGCAGATTTTATAGAAATTGCATCGAAAAATTAGCAAATTTTTGGAAAATTGCATCTTTCTATTGGCAATTTTGGAAACCATCCTTGCAGAAATGCGCCATGGCATATCTCTACGAAACAGATTTTTTTTCTTTTTTTCCGAAAACTGTCAAACGAAAAACAATAATTGATAAATTTGCCGCTTCATTATTAATTAGGAATAGAAACAACTATATAAACATGTCAAAAGGAACTATCACACAGATTATCGGCCCCGTGGTTGACGTCTACTTCGAGAATGACGAAGCCAACCTCCCGAAAATCCACGATGCCCTTGAAGTGATTCGCCCCAACGGCAGGCGCGTGGTGCTCGAGTGCCAACAGCACATCGGCGAGGACTCGGTGCGCACCATCGCCATGGACTCCACCGACGGCCTCATGCGCGGCATGGAGGTCAACCTGTTGGGCAAACCCATCTCCATCCCCATCGGCAACCAGATCAAGGGCCGCCTGCTCAACGTGACGGGCGATGCCATCGACGGCATCGGCAACCTTGACCGCAGCGCGGAATATCCCATCCACCGCGAGGCACCCAAGTTTGAAGACTTGGCCACCTCGAAGGAGGTGCTCTTCACGGGTATCAAGGTCATCGACCTGCTGGAACCTTACCTGAAAGGCGGTAAGATCGGCCTCTTCGGCGGCGCCGGCGTGGGCAAGACGGTGCTCATCATGGAGCTCATCAACAATATCGCAAAAGGATATAACGGCTACTCGGTGTTCACTGGCGTGGGCGAGCGTACCCGTGAGGGTAACGACTTGCTCCGTGAGATGATCGAGTCAGGCATCATCAAATATGGCGACGAATTCGTCAAGGCCATGGAAGAAGGCGACTGGGACCTCTCGAAGATCGACAAGAAAGCCCTCGCCACCTCACAGGCCACTCTGGTGTTCGGCCAGATGAACGAGCCGCCTGGGGCACGTGTGAGCGTGGCCCTGTCGGGCCTGACCGTGGCCGAGTCGTTCCGCGACGAGTTGGACGATGGTGTGAGCGACATCCTGCTCTTCATCGATAACATCTTCCGTTTCACCCAGGCTGGTTCCGAGGTGTCGGCCCTGCTTGGCCGTATGCCTTCGGCTGTGGGTTACCAACCCACCTTGGCCACCGAGATGGGTCAGATGCAGGAGCGCATCACCTCCACCAAGAACGGATCCATCACCTCAGTGCAAGCCATCTACGTGCCTGCCGACGACTTGACCGACCCCGCCCCTGCCACCACCTTCTCGCACTTGGATGCCACCACGGTGTTGAGCCGTAAGATCGCTGAATTGGGTATCTACCCTGCCGTCGACCCGCTCGACTCCACCTCGCGCATCCTCGACCCGAACATCATCGGCGAGAAGCACTACAACACCGCTCAGCGCGTCATCCAGCTGCTGCAACGCAACAAGGAGTTGCAGGACATCATCGCCATCCTCGGCATGGAGGAACTCTCGGAGGAGGACAAGATCGTCGTCCACCGCGCCCGCCGTGTGCAGCGCTTCCTGTCGCAGCCCTTCCACGTGGCCGAGCAGTTCACCGGCCTGAAGGGCGTGATGGTTCCCATTGAGGAGACCATCCGTGGCTTCAACATGATCATGGACGGCGAAGTCGACCAATATCCCGAGGCCGCCTTCAACCTGGTGGGCACCATCGACGATGCCATCGCCAAGGGCGAGGAACTCCTCAAAAACGCCAATAATTAATAAGGTGAGATGAATCGAAACAAAAGATATGAGACCATAAGGCAATCCATTCAGCCTTTAACCCTCATTGCAGGCTTGACCCGCAATCCCTCACGCCGAGAAAGACAACCCTTCGGCACGAGGATTGGCGGATGTTCCTCCGCCATGAGGATAAAAGGCTCTGTCATAGTTAACCTAGGTCTAATGTCAAAAACATCACTTGTATGAAAGTCGAGATCATATCACCGAGCGAAACGCTGTTTGAGGGCGAAGCCAGCTCCGTCACCGTGCCGAGCACGATGGGGCCTTTCACCCTGTTGGAACACCACGCCGCCATCGTCGCCATCCTTGAGGCCGGCAAGGTCAGCCTCACCGACGCCAAGGGCGAGCACCACGAGTTTGCCATCAAAGGCGGCTTCACCGAGAACCACGACAACCAACTGACCATCTGCGTAGAGCTATGAAAAAGAACGCACTGACCATATATCTTGCTGTATTCCTGCTCGTCTGCATTGTCTTGGACGGCGTCCTGCTCTGCTTCTTCGCCGACAAGCCATTGTGGAACAACTGGATGGTCACTGCTCCCAACCTCTTCATGGTCCTGGGTGCCTTCTATTGCCACCTGATGAAGAAGAACGTGGAAGCGCATCCCGACAAGATCACGTGGCTCTATTTCTACAAAGGTATCAAGATTCTGCTGACGGTGGCGATGATTGTGCTTTACATCTTCTTGGTCAAGGTGGGGAGCAAGGCTTTCATCATCATCGCGGCATCGGCCTATCTGATTGGCCTGGTCGTCGAGACCTTCGTCTACATCCATTATACCAAACATCAGAACAAAGAGAGTAAAGCATGAATCATGTTTTTCGACATATCGCCCTACTCCTCGTCGCTGCTGCCATGCTTCTGACGCCCCTTCGGGGCTTAGCGCAGGACAGCATCCCTGTCGCCGAGGAGGCCCAAAACCCAACAGAAAAGAAGGCTGAGAAGTTCGACGCCAAGTCGTTCATCTTCGGCCACACGGGCGACTCCTACTGTTTCCACATCACGGAGATCAAAGGCGAGCCAGTATGTGTTTGGCTGCCCGTCATCGTCAAATGCAAGGATGGCGGCGGCTGGCATTGCTTCTCTTCGAAGCACGTATGCGAGCTCAAAGAAGGTGAGACCTTCAACCACAAAGGCGCCAACTTCTACATCGCACCCATCAGCGCCAAGAAATACCCAGGCAAATTGGTGGAAGTGAAAGCCGACGGTAGCCTCTCGCGACCTTTCGACATCTCGTTCACCAAGAACGCTTTCGGCATCTTCATCGTCTGCATTTTCCTGGTAGCCTTCTTCCTGCCTGCCGCACGCAAGTACAAGAAAGACCCCATGGCCAAGCCCACCAAATACCAAGGTCTGGTGGAATGGCTCACCTATATGGTTCTGGACGGCATCGTCAGGCCCAACATCCGCGAGGCGAAAGTGAAGAAATTTGCACCTTATCTATTGACGGTATTCTTCTTCATCTTCTTCGCCAACCTGTTCGGCCTTATCCCCTTCTTCCCCTTCGGCGCCAATGTGACGGGCAACTTGAGCATCACCGTTGTACTGGCCCTGATGACCTATTTCTTCGTGAACCTCTTCGGCAACCGCCACTATTGGAAGGACATCCTCTGGCCCGACGTACCCGTCTTCCTGAAGGCCTTCCCGCTGATGCCCATCATCGAGCTCATCTCCACCATCACCAAGCCCTTCGCCCTGATGGTCCGTCTGTTTGCCAACATCTTGGCCGGCCACATCGTCATCATGGTGCTCATGGCACTGATCTTCATCATTGGCGGCATGTATGGCGCTGGCATGGGCGGCGTGATGAGCGTCGTCTCCATCTTCATGACCATCTTCATGACGGCCTTGGAACTGCTGGTGGCCTATATCCAGGCCTACGTATTCACCATGCTGTCGTCGATCTTCATCGGCATGGCACAAGAAGAACCTAAACATGAATAATAAATGTTGAATGCTAAATTAAATGATAAATGCAGAATAGGCTATTAGCCATTAGCTGTTAGCTCAGTAGCTGCTATGCTAATAGCTAACGGCTAAAAGCTAAAAGCCAAACGAACTAAAACAAATCCTGAAATATTAAATCTTTGAATCTTAAATCTTTAAATCTAACAATAAACACTTAAACTTTAAACACCATGTTATTATCAACCATCCTTGAAGCCGTATCGTACGTGCCTGGTTTGGCCGCTATCGCAGCCGCTATTGCAGTGATTGGTGCCGGTATGGGCATCGGTAAAATCGGCCAGTCGGCCATGGAAGCCATGGCTCGTCAGCCTGAAGCCGCCGACGGCATCCGCTCGGGCATGATCATCGCCGGCGCTCTCGTCGAAGGTGCAACGCTGTTCGCCATCGTCGTCTGCCTGTTGGCCTCACTCGGCTAAAGTCTGGGGCACAGTCCCATGACGTGATGCAGGACTATATGACACGGGACTGCGAGACTACGAGACTGCGAGACGTGAATCGACTCGAAGTCACGAAGTCCCGAAGTCCCGAAGTCCCGCGTCAAAAGCAACGATTTAACAATCAACGATTCAACAATTAAACAAAATAACACATGGATCTATTTCTTCCCGAAAGTGGATTAGTGATATGGATGCTCATCGCCTTCGTCATCGTGCTCCTCATCTTGGCGAAAGCAGGCTGGCCGATGATTATGGGCGCCGTCGAGAAACGCAATGCCCACATCTCCGATTCGCTGCTGGCCGCCGAAGAAGCCAACAACGCCCTCGCCGGCATCGAGCAGAAACGGCAGGAGACCATGGCTGCGGCACAAGCCGAGCAAATCAAGATCATGAAGGAGAGCCAGGACCTGAAGACCCAACTCATCGAAGAAGCCAAGACGCAGGCCCGACAGGAAGCCGAAAAGATCGTGGCCGAGGCCCGCCTGAAGATTGAAAAGGAACAAGCAGAGGCCATGGCCAACATCAAGAACGAGGTCATCGCCCTCAGCGTCGACATCGCCGAGAAGGTGCTGCAACGCGAACTGAGCGATAAAGCGGCGCAGACTGCCTACATCGAGCAGCTGCTCAAAAACAACCCAACCCAGATTCAGGCCTAAGCTATGGACAACGGAAAGATATCGGTGAGATACGCACGGGCGCTGTTCGAGATCGCCCAAGAGCAAGGTTGCGAAGACGCCGTCTACAACGGCCTGACGCGCTTTGCCCACAACTACAGCTTGGCCATCGCCCAGTTCAATGAGGTGCTGGCCGACCCTATCGTGGCTCCAGAGGAAAAAGTGAAGCTGATTGAGATGGCCGTAGGCGAACCCATGCACAACACCCTGAAACAGTTCATCACCTTCGTGGCCGATCAAAAACGTGAGGACAAGATGTTCCTCATCACGCTGAAATACATGGAGATGTACCGCACCAAACACGGCATCCTCGACACTCGCGTCACCACCGCCACCGAACTGACGGAGTCAAGCTACGACAAGATCAAGGCCTTCATCAAGCAGACCTTTGATGCAGAGGCACAAATCGACACCAAGATCGACCCCAGCCTCATCGGCGGCTTCATCCTCGACATCGAGAACACCCGGATGGACGCCAGCGTGGCTGGACAGCTGAATGCGCTGAAAAACAAGTTGAAATAGGCTACTGGCCATTGGCTACTGGCTGTTGGCAGACCTTTCCCCCAGAGCGTCATCGCGGACTTGATCCGCGATCTCCTAAAGCAGGGGAAAGCCAGAAGCCAAAGGCCAAAAGCCAGAAGCCAAATAAAAAAGAAGAAAACAATAAACTCAACATACATGTCAAACATCAAACCAAGTGAAATATCAAGCATCTTGCAGATGCAGCTCCAGAACATGAGCAACAAGGTGCAGTTCGAGGAGATCGGCAAGGTGCTGCAAGTGAGCGACGGTGTGGCACACGTCTACGGACTCGACAAGGTGCAGTCGAACGAGCTCGTCGAGTTCGAGAACGGCACCATGGGCGTGGTGCTCAACCTTGAGGAAGACAACGTCGGCGTGGTGCTGCTCGGTCCCACCGAGGACATCAAGGAAGGCGAGACGGTGAGGCGCACCCAGCGCATCGCCTCCGTCATGGCCGGCGAAGGCATGCTGGGTCGCGTGGTCGACGGTCTTGGACAACCCATCGACGGCAAGGGTCCCATCCAAGGCAAGACCTACGAGATGCCCCTCGAGCGCAAAGCTCCTGGTGTCATCTTCCGTCAGCCCGTGAACCAACCCCTTCAGACGGGCCTCAAAGCCATCGACGCCATGATCCCCATCGGCCGCGGCCAACGTGAGCTCATCATCGGCGACCGCCAGACGGGCAAGACCGCCATCGCCATCGACACCATCATCAACCAGAAAGAGAACTTCAAGAATGGCGACCCAGTCTATTGCATCTATGTCGCAGTGGGACAAAAAGGTAGCACCGTGGCTAACCTCGTCGACACGCTCGAGGCACATGGTGCCATGGACTACACCATCGTGGTGAGCGCCCCGGCATCCGCACCTGCCGCCATGCAGTTCTACGCCCCCTATGCTGGCGTGGCCATCGCCGAGTACTTCCGCGACACGGGCCGTCATGCCCTCATCATCTACGACGACCTCTCGAAACAGGCCGTGGCCTACCGTGAAGTGTCGCTGATCCTGCGTCGTCCCCCGGGACGTGAGGCCTACCCTGGCGATATCTTCTACCTCCACAGCCGTCTGCTCGAACGCGCCGCCAAGATCATCAAGAACGACGACGTGGCACGCCAGATGAACGACCTGCCCGACAGCATCAAGGACATCGTGAAAGGCGGCGGCTCCATCACCGCACTGCCTATCATCGAGACGCAAGCGGGCGACGTGTCGGCTTACATCCCCACCAACGTAATTTCCATCACCGATGGACAGATCTTCCTGGAAACCAGCCTCTTCAACGCAGGTATCCGTCCCGCCATCAACGTCGGCATCTCGGTGTCGCGTGTGGGTGGTAACGCCCAGATCAAGTCCATGAAGAAGGTTGCCGGCACCCTGAAACTCGACCAAGCCCAGTTCCGCGAGATGGAGGCCTTCTCGAAGTTCGGCGCCGAACTCGATGCCGCCACTTTGGCCATCCTTGACAAGGGCCGCAAGAACGTCGAGTTGCTGAAGCAACCCCAATACACGCCCATGCCCGTCGAGAAGCAGGTGGCCATCATCTTCTGCGGCACCAATGGCCTGCTGAGCAAAGTGCCCGAGAACAAGGTGCAGGAGTTTGAAAAGCAGTTCCTCGACATGATGGAAGTCAAGCACAAAGACGTGATGGGGCAGCTCCGCGCTGGCAAGATGGACGACGACATCAAGGCGGTCTTGAAGGAGGAAGCTTTGAATTTGAGTGAACACTTCGTTTAATTGCTTCTGGCTTCTGGCCTCTGGCAAAGGGCCGTTAGCTATTAGCCATTAGCTGTTAGCCTTAGTACCATCTAAGCTAATGGCTAACAGCTAAAAGCTAACAGCCAACAAAAGCCAAAGGCCAAAAGCCAGTAGCCAAAAACAAGAAAAATGGCATCACTAAAAGAAATACGAGCCCGCATCAGCTCCGTCGCCTCCACACAGAAGATCACGAGTGCGATGAAGATGGTGTCGGCGGCCAAGCTGAAGAAGACTGAAGGCATCACTACGCGGTTTCTGCCTTACAAAAACAAGCTGAGCGAGGCCCTCTCCAATTACCTCGGCTCGCTTGAGGGCGAAGTCAGCATCCCGCTGGCCGAAAAACGCGAGGTGAAGAGAGTGGCACTGATGGCCATCTCGTCGAGCAGCGGCCTCTGTGGCGTCTACAACTCCAGCGTCAGCAAGCTCTTCAAGCAGGTGTACGACGAATACGTCGAGAACCTGGGAGCGGACAACGTCACCGTCTTCCTCTTTGGCAAGAAAATCAACGACTACGCCAAGAAGTTCGGCATCAAGGTGGAGAAGACCTACGAGCCTCTGGCCGAAAAGATGTCGTATGAACTGGCCATGGAAGTCAGCGACATGATGGTCGACTTGTTCCTCAGCCATAAAGTCGACCGCGTGGAGTTGGTCTTCAACCATTTCAAGAACGCTGGCGTGCAGGTGCCCACGCGTGAGGTGGCGCTGCCTTTGAAGACTGTGGCTGCGAGCGAAGGGCCGAACTTCGACTACATCGTTGAGCCCGACAAGGAGACCTTCATCAACCAGCTGATCCCCAAGGTGGTGCGCACCAACTTCTACTCCATCATGCTCGATGCCTTGACGGCCGAACACGGTGCCCGCATGACGGCCATGCACATCGCCAGCGACAACGCCGACCAGCTGTCGCAGGAGCTCAAGATCCAATATAACAAGGCCCGCCAAAACGTCATCACCAACGAGCTGATCGACATCGTAGGCGGCGCCGAAGCCTTGAATGGCTAAGAACTAACGTCCCTAATTCCTCGGTTCCTGAGTCCTGAGCCTGGCGAAGGATCGAAGGAGCCAAAGGATTGACCCTACCACACCCCGACGCAATGCGTCGGGTTTTTTATTATCCCACCAACCCAACTGGTACGGTTGCCACACTGTGCCCCTTTGACGTATGAATGCGTCCCTACCCTGACCAACTCACTATCGTCTTCCACCTTATTAATTAATAGTCCCACACTCAACCCTAGATTGCTTCGTTTTGCTTCGTGCCTCGCAATGACGTTCCTCGCAATGACGCAAAGCGTCAACTGAACAACTCCCAACTCCTAACTCCTAACTCCTAACTCCTAACTGAATACCTAAAGACTCAACCCTAGATTGCTTCGTTTTGCTTCGTGCCTCGCAATGACGTTCCTCGCAATGACGCGAAGCGTCAACTGAACAACTCCCCACTCCTAACTCCTAACTCCTAACTCCCAACTGAACAACTGAACAACTAAAAAAAATTTCGCCAATTTTCCACATTTTTCTCTTTGTATTAAAATAATTATTATTTTTGCAGCGGAAAAGTGTAAAAAAATATACATGTTTTAATTCAATTAATTAATAACCAACTAATTACAAATTAAAATGAAGAAAATTTCTATCTTCTTAATGATGCTCTGCTTCGCCTTCTTTGGCGTAGCTAATGCACAGCAATCGTTGCCGTATAGCTACGGCTTCGAAGACAACAACCTGGCCACTGATGGCTGGACAGCGGTTATCACTAATACCAATTCAGGTATTAATTCCGCAGCAGCTCATACAGGTAGCGTCGGTTTCCGTTTCTACTACAATGAACAAAATGCCTACCTCGTATCACCTGAACTTGTGGGTGGCACCAACGGAGTGGAAGTTTCATTCTATTACAAGTCATACAGTAATTCTTGGCTTGAATCCTTCAACGTGGGTTACACCACCGATGCCTCCGCTGAGCCCAGCGCTTTCACTTACATTGACGAAATTACTGATGCCCCGGCTTCTTGGACCAAGTACGAAGGCACCTTCCCGGCTGGAACCGTGAAGGTAGCTATCCAGTATGTTTACACCGATGCATATTACCTCAATCTTGACGACTTCTCCTTTGAAGCTGTGAGCGACTGCCCCAAACCGAGAAACATTGCCGTGAACTGCCCTGGTACTACAGCAACCATTAGCTGGACTGAAATGGGTAGCGCCACCGAGTGGAATCTCAATATTGACGGAAC
>Ga0310694_10000313_pt1 | contig 66481 bp, 48 predicted proteins | sample 174DNAGHGhighgp2_FD_203884 | JGI IMG/M metagenome (GOLD analysis project Ga0310694, IMG submission 203884) | Sheep rumen microbial communities from Palmerston North, Manawatu-Wanganui, New Zealand - 1742 DNA GHGhigh gp2 (v2) (version 2) | ecosystem: Host-associated > Mammals > Digestive system...
CTCCTTCTGTGTATACGGCGTAAAGGCGAACAAAATCAGCAGCAAAGGCCCATTTCTTTTTTTCTGTACTTTGTTTCAACCACTTGCTGTTGATTTGCTCAATGCGTTTTGCGTCCCATAGTACGAATTCGTAGTCAGGCATAAAATGATGCCATGATTGGATACATTGCTGAACCATTTCTGGAAATGGATCATTGCTGAACCATGTATAGTGAATAATCTTAGGAATCATACTTTTCGGTAGCCTTTTTGCCAACTATAAAATAGAAATATCTATTAATGATAGGGATACTAATACAGCATAACACGATAATGGCGATTGCTATAATCCAATGATTTGCTAATGCCGGCATGTGGAATGTATTTGCTCCCCATCTCATGGAACTCAAGATGTAGTTATGAAGTGCTAAAATAGAAATGCCATTGATGGATATTGCGCGAAGAATGTGACCTGCCATTAAGTTAATATTTAATTTACTCAGGAAAATAAATAACAATGTTAATACAACTGTCCCCCCCCAAGATGCGGCAGCATAGGCCAATATATTTTCGTCAAGAATATTTGTTATATAACCGATACATGGAGATTTGAGGTTTGTTACACCTATAATGTATATAAAGCTGAGTGGAATGATAAGAAATGCCAACCAATATACGCTGAGATTAGATAAGTAAGGAGTGAGTTGTTTAAACAAATAGCCAACAATAAAAAAAGAAGAAGACGTAATAAACGTAGATAATTGGAGTGGCAAGGATATGTCATTCATATAGAACATCCAACCCGAAACAAAGCAAATAACTGCAATGGCTCCAAGCAGATATGAACTATACTTATATTCCTTGAGCCAACGAATTGGGAAAAACCATATAATATTCAATTGAAACAGAGTGTATACAAACCATAGAGGTGTAACAAATGGGGCAGAATATCCGTTAATTATATCTAAAAGATATATCTGTAATTGCACTATTAAAGAATGAAAATAGTCGTTATCTGATAAAATATTTGCCATATTGTTCTGCAATGTAGATCCTGTATAATGCGTCTCCAATTGGTACAATGATGGCGTCAAAAATAGGAAAAAGAATGATAATGTGATGTATGGGAGCAGTAAAGTTTTGCATTTTGATAGGGCGAATTTTATCCATGGTCGATCTGTCCTGAATAATAATCCGGATAGAAAAAAGAAAGCAGCCATGTGAAAGGTTGAGATGTAGGGGAATACATTCCACGTGAATCCAATGTGGCCTATGCAGACTCCTAATAATATGAAGCCTTTCTCATTGTCTATCCATTGTATCCTTTCTTTGCTCATAATTTAAGCAGCAAGTACCCGCGTTTGCGCCAATATAGAGCGCGAATTGCCTTAAGTCTCCAGCAGATTTTATACCATAATGTATAATTTGTAGTATCCGTCCATTTGTTTTCTCTCCAACTTCCGGCAGCATGATGATGTCCAAAAGTATGACTCATCGGTTTGCCATTCAACATGCCGAAATATTCACTCGGGTAAATCGTAAGTCCGTTATCTAATAGTTGAAGTTTATCACATTTAAGCGAAGCGTTGTAACCAAATCCTTTAGCTATCTCTGACTGAATGTATGGCATCATCAACATATTTAATCGAAGATGTTGCGGAATGCTTGTGCTTGAGCAGCCAATAAAATGCCTCCCTTCGTAATAGTCCAGACATATCTTGATGAACGGATGCCCTACTTCGGCGCCGAAGCAATGGGATGTTAAGAGCACATTCACCTGCCGTTCCAATAAAACATATGGAACGCTTTCACGACCAATAAAGCATGCAGAAGTCAGTAGATTATCAAAAGATTGAAAAACCTCAAAATCGGTATCCAAATAAATGCCGCCATAGTTATATATAGCATACAAGCGAACGTAGTCCGCTGCATAAGCATATTTTTTTTCTCTTAAGCATTCTTCAACCCATTGTGATGAGATTTCTTTTATCCGTTCGGCATCCCACAAAATAAATTGATAATCCGGCATGTATTTTTGCCATGTAGAAATACATTGCTGGACGATTGTCGGGTATGGATCTTTGCTAAACCATGTGTAATGAATGATCTTGGGTATCATATCACTGATATTTATTCCTGATTTTCAGATATAGTTCGCACAAATGCCAGGCTCGCAGTCTTCCCAATATCCTGAATATGAGAGAGCATTGTGACTGTATGCATTTAAAGTTTTCATTAGCAATCATGGATTTATATATCTGAATACGTTCTTTAGAACTCAACCCATAATCTTTATAAGAAAGGTGTGTAGCAGTTTGGAGCGCATCCAAGTAAATATAATCTGTATACTCTAATGGTAAGTTATTTGTTTGGTAAACTTCTCTCATTGCGGGATATATTCTTCTATAACTATAATAATATATTGTTGAGTTGATAGTGGATGTCAGAGAAGAGTCATTGCTTTTGTCGCAAAAGTATGGATGTGTGTTGTTAACAATAACCTGCTTGACATATTTTAAGTACGTATATACAAAAACAGTATCTTCTCCAAACCTCATGTCCAAAGGAAAGCGGATATGATTGTTTTTAATTATATCTGCACGAAACAACTTACAAACAGGACCGCAGAAAGTGTAATAACTAAGGCTTGACAATGCTGCACTTATATTCATGACACCGTAAGTTCCTTTCTCTACGTTATTTTGAAACAGATTTTGCTCGTATATCTTTTGCGCTGTACAGATAGTAAGCCCTGCTAAAGAGAGTTCACCGCTAATATTTGCGGCTAATGTCTCTAATGTCGTTGGGGCAAGATAATCGTCAGCATCGACAAACATTATCCAATCTCCTTTCGACACATTAATTCCCGCGTTTCGGGCAGCACTAACTCCTTGGTTAACTTGGGTTACGATACTAATAAAATCATGTTTTCCTGCGTATTGCTTAAGAATCGTTGAAGATGAATCCGTGCAACCGTCATCAATGACAATGAGTTCGTAGGGGGGGAAAGTCTGTGATAGTATGCTGTCCAAGCATCGTGCGAGTGTGCTTTCTGCGTTATATACGGGAGTTATTACAGATATATGAGTCATTTGTTCTGAATAATCCTGTTTAAATATGGAATGAAGTCTATGGCAAGACCAATTAACAAACTTACAAGTATGAGAACAAAAGGCTTAACGATAGATGTGCCCATAAGATTGTTTGCCGGAATCAATAGCGTCCAATGAATCAAATATATGGCAAAAGTGTATTTAGCTATATATGAAGCAATCCGTGAATCCTTCAGCGGTATGCGCGAAAAAAACTCAAAAACGGCAAATGAAAGAATAGCGCAAGGGATAGTACTATAACTATCAAAAAACATATCGTTATGCAAGAAATGATTAAACCACCAATCATTAGTAGTCAATAGCCAATTGTGCAATACCAATAGCAAAGATCCAAGTGCAATAAACGATAGTATAGACCATGTCGGTAGGCACTTTAGCCCGAGCCTGTTTGATGTGAGCAAGTAACCACCGATATAGTAAAATAAACTATATCCGTTCCAATTGCTCATTATAGATATCGGTCGTAAAAAGTTGTTTATCCCCTGTAAACTAATAAGACCGACAATTACCCATAGTAAAAAAACTTCTTTTGTCTGATGTGTTTTGACAAATTCTCTCAAGAATGGTTGAAATAATGTTAATACAATCAGTGAACAAACAAACCACAAATGATTACAATATGGCGCATCCAAACTGCATATATGAGAAACAATTATCTTAATAGTAAGTGGTTCTGATTGATGGCACATGTATATGACGGTTGACAAACATCCCCAAAATAATGCAATAATAAGCAAATGCACAGTTCGTCGAAGTATTGTTGCAAAGTCATAATCTTTTTGTAATGACAATCCGCCGTTTATTATGAAGAACAACGGGCAGCAAATAGAAAATAATGAAGCCGTCAAGGTGTTGTTAAACCAAGCACAATGGTACATAACAACCATCATGATAGCCAAACATTTTAGCCAATCAATGTACGCAAGATGGCGGGGCATGCTAAATCAGTCTGTATTTTTTACAAATATAGTATAGGGGATACAAGTTGTATAACAAGTAAACCAACCACTTCATCGTGTGAGGTGTGTGCGATATGACATTTATATCTTTATAGCATTCGCGAAAAGTGTGATAAAATTCCCACTCGGAGTTGAAGGCTTGTCTAAATCCGGATTTTCGCCAAAACTTCATGGAGTTTACTGACTTGTGAAATCGATTTTTGCCTCGCGGCAACGCATACAAAACATATGAAATTTTCTCAATATTGTACTGATGAGGCAACCAATCCTGCATGCTATATCCATGTGTGTTCATGATGGAATGATTGTTTCGATGGTCATAATAGTAACCGGCAGTGTTAACGTAACAAATATTGCGTGCAAGAATGTATGAGTGAATGATTGAATACGTGTCTTCACCAACGCATGTCGGGTATATTTGCGCAAAGGCTTGATTGATGATTTCCTTTTTGAATAAATGAATAACCAACTCCATGGGAAGGCTGTTCTTGCAATAATTCATTTCGATGCAAGCCGATGGAGTATCTTGAATTTCATAATGTTTAACCGAGGCTCCCTCATTCCTAATGTTAGTGTAATCGCAAACAACTATATCTGTTGCGCCATTGTGAGTGGCTTTAAGTAGTGATTCATAATAATTCCTTTCTACCCAATCGTCACTATCACACCAACCGATATATCTGCCGTTAGACTCCTGTATACCGCGCTTTCTGGTTTGATAGACCCCTTGGTTTGTTGAGTTTATCAGTATTTTTACCTGTTCTTTCCTTTGTGGATAGTCTTCAATAACTTCATTGATTATCTCAATTGACGAATCAATTGAGCCATCATCGATAAAAATATATTCTATTCCGTTTTGTATAGTTTGTTCCATCAACGAAACAACACATCGTTTTATATAAGCGGAAGCATTGTATATAGGGATGATAATGGATAATACAGGAATCATAATCAACGCTTGAAAAAGAGATACAGAATAGTTTTCAGCATTGTTTTGCTATGTGGCAGAACTGTGACAAGCCTTAATATGTCTTTCCGATTGCAATGTGTCAGGTATTGACTTAAGATGCACTCGTATCCGGTCGGACTGATCTTGTTAGCCAAAGTAGGACAGCTTTGCAAGTAGTCGTAGTATTGGATAAAGGCACGTATTTTGCTTTCATTGTACTTATCGCTTCCTGTTATGTGTATATCACTTTCGCGGAAGATGACAAGTGGCTTGTTGCTGGAAATAATCTTTCTTTGCCGCATACACGACTTCAAGACAGTAACGTCATCCGAATAGTACCCTACAGGAAAGACGGCATATCTCTCACTCCTTATAAAATCTGTTTTGTAGAAAAATTCGGTAATTGTATGTTTGCGTTTCCCCTCAAATTTGGCATTGATGAAATCTTCTGCACTCTCTACGGCCGGCCAGTAATCATCATCATGTAGTTCTCCGGATTTCTTTAGTATCGTTCTATTTGCATGAAAGATTCCACATTCGGGATGCGCTTCAGCCAGAGCAAGCATTGAACTTATCATATCTGGATGCAATACATCATCATCACATAGCAAAACAAAATATTCTCCTTGAGCTAAATCCAGGCATCTGTTCCAATTGTTTGCAACGCTCTCACTACCCAAATTCACATTATTCCGCACATATCTAATTCTTGGATTCTTAAAACTACTGACAACGCTTTTGATATCTTCGGGCGAACAATCATCCACAACAATTAACTCAATGTTTTGATAATCTTGGGCAAGAGCGGATCGTATAGCCGCAGACAGGTATGCGGATTTATATGCCGGAATAGCTATTGTTACTAATGGATTTTGCATACCCCATTTGCGGTTTTACCTCTTAATAATGCCGTATAGAATATCACTTGAAAAAAATGATCTCCAAAATTGTTTATACCGCTTTTTGTATTCGGTGAAATGAAGTAGTAGCCATAATTTCCCTCCAATTGTGGCATATTTTGCTATTCTCTGTGTATATATATACGGAGGTTTAATCTTCATTTGTTCACAATAGTAACGGACGTATGGGTTAATGGGGTATGGCTCTGTGTATAGTGCTACATCAGTAAGAGGAGATTGGGAATCCTGTTGAAAAATCCAATTATCTTTTTGCACTCCGATAGTGTTGTGCTGATGTATGCGATATTTAATAAGTGGCTGAGGGATAATGCTTATTGCATCAGATAATATTCCAGCAAGAGCCAATTGATAATCATGTATAATGTGTTTGTTACATAAAAACGGAGGAATCTTGTCGTAAAAGGACTTTCTTATTGCCATCGTGGCACCCGTAGCCATATTATGAAAGTTGAACATCTCAAAGCCGCATCCAGCTTCCCATAAAGGAATGAATGGACTAAAACATATCGCCTCCCATAGGGTATGCTCTGATAATCTTTTCCCGTCATCCTTTATCAAAATAGCATCTGTAAATACAACGGATATCGTTGGGCACTGCTCAAAAAATGAAGATATAGTACGTACTTTGTATGGAAGCCAGATGTCATCTTGGTCGGCCGTAAAAATTATATCTCCCGAACACGTAGAAATGGCTTCTTCAAAATTCTTGACAACCCCTATATTTCGTGTGTGCTCAACAATGGACCAGCTAATTTGAGGGTATTTGTCGGCAATGTTTTTTACAATCTTTATAGTATCATCGCATGAGCAATCATCTGATACGATAATCTCATCAACAGACATGTCCTGTTGTATAATAGAGAGAAGTTGAGCTTCTATATAGTCTTGCCCGTTGTATGTGCAAAGCGCTACGGAAATCATTGTGCTCTTGTTAAATCGAACGTATCTTTTCCCGAATTGCTCGCAAAGGTTTTAATAGAAAAAGCCCAAGACGATATTCTTTTGAATTTAGAATATCTTGTTCATGTTTCTTTAGCGTACTATACTGCCGTTGTGCAAGATCTCGATGTCGTTTGATATTTATGAAATCTTTCATATATGGCTCATATTTTTCTTTATGATTCATATATATCTTCTGCAGCAATTCGTGTTCAATCTCTTCGGCATGCGTATTGCGAGATGTGTTCTTAATGCGATAAAAGAATAAGATTTCATCTATGCGATATACTTTGTCTGACGGGTTAAGTAGAGAAAGCCAAAAATCCCAATCCTCAAGTCCGTCTCGCATATTCGAGTTGTATCCGTTTGTCTTGTCGTAATCCTTCCGCTTGAATATGGAGGAGCAGAAAATCATATTCTCCCAAATAAATTTCTCATAACTATAGTCTGGTAAATCCCATATTTGGTTACATGCTCCGAATTTTTTAGCTTTACAATATACAATCTTGAAATCTGGATTCGACACAAAAACAGAAATAGCCTTTTCTATGTACGTGTCTGCAATCAAATCGTCAGCGTCAAGCGGTAAAATAAAGTCTCCATAGGAGTGCTGGATCCCATTATTCCGAGCAGCTGCAGGTCCTTGATTCTCTTGATAAATATATGAGAAACGGCTATCTTTGTCAATGTAGTCTTGAACAATTTCTCTAGAATTGTCGTAAGAGCCATCGTCAATAATTATGCATTCCCAATTCTGGTGTGTTTGGGCTAAAACACTATCTAAAGTCTCGGGAATAAACTTTGCCTGATTGAAACAAGGTATTATTATAGAAACTTTATTTTCCATTTATTCGCTTGAGTAAATAATCTTTTATCCGGAATGGGCATACTTGCACTAGTGGGCGCAAATCCAACCCGGGAGCTTTTTTGTAATACTTCTTTTGATTGAGCAAATCGATCAGAGTGGTTTCATGTGTTATACAATAAGGCTTTTCCCGATCTAAACCTATTGACTGAAAGAAATCGTGAAATTTAAATCGTCGAGATATGTCTCCGACAAGAGGTTCTCTGAATTCGCCCCACAAATTGGGTATATGATATGCTTCGGCAATAATAAGTCCGTGGAGCGATGATGAAACAATGTATTCGCATGATAATATTTGGTCAATTACGGTTTTCCAACCTTTGTATCCTGACATGTGAATTATCTTTACGGAATAGTCATTTGTGAATTTTACCAATTCCTCCTTATCTTCATCCACGTAGTGCGGGATAAAACCGATTTTATACTTTTTTCGCGTGTTTTTGGGGAAATAGTAATAGGGTAGGAGTAATGCCGGATCGCCGTATACTGCCGGGCAATCGTACCCATGCTCCGTTAACACTTTTCTTGTTAGTGGTCCGCGAACTGCAAGTATGTGAAGAGGTTGAATGGTAGGCAGCAATGATTCGTTAACCAGTCCTGATCCCCATACAATAGAGTTAGGATATCGTATCAGGTGAAGAATTGAACCGATCAGATATACTGATGGTGAGCCGGGTAAAGATCTAAAATATATTACTTCAGGATTGGCGTATGCGTGACCGGGTAAAAGACAATCTGATGATATTTTACTTAGAAAGAAGATGTTAATGTCATCTCCCCAATTATTGTGCTCTATCTGTCCCCATGACATACTGATCCAGGGTTCTATCTTAACTACGCGTTTCTTAAGGATATAATGATTCCATAATAAGATGCCCCAATAAAATAAAGCGGAGAAAGTATAGTTGTATCTGGAATGATTCCGTTGGTGATGTGGATCAAAATATGTTATCGGTTTAGAGTGCATTTTATTTTGTCCTTTATGAGAAATACTTCTGGAAATTCCCGGATCAACCAATTTCTGGATTTGTGATTGGATAATACAAAAGGATTAAGTAAAAATATAATGCCAATAAAATGTTTTTTAATGACACTATCGGTCATGTATCGTTTCCTGATGAAAGTCTGTACGTGTTTGTAATCCAATAAAATCCGAAAAATCCTGTGATATTGTTGGCTCGATATGAGTTTCTTGTCGTATGCCAGCCTTAAATCTCTTTTGTATTGTTTGTATATGAGAATGGGGTTAATCCTCATCATCAATGACTCTTGTGCAGAAAGATTATTGCCGTGCCATCTATACAATAGCCCAATAGTGTTAATCTTTGCAATTCCGTTCAGGAGAAGCGCTCTGAATGTCAGTGTCGTGTCTTCCGTTTGGCAATTGTCTGATAGCAACCCAAATACCTCAAAGACTCTTCGGCTGATAATCTTTGATGGACCGAGTGCAGTTACGGGAACATGGTTGATATAGTCGTTTATGGTGTACATCATGGTTTCAATGTCACGATTGATACCATATTGATTTAATTTGCGTCCTTCTGCGTTGATGTATTGAAAGTTCATAGCTAAGCCGTCAACGCCCAATTTCGTTATCTTTTCTACAGAAATGGAAACCCTATTACTCAATGAGATGTCATCACCTGCAGCCAAAACGATGTATTCGCCGTGTGATAACTCAATGGCCTTGTTGCAGTTCCCTATCAATCCTATATTTTGCTCGTTTCTGTTGAAAAGTACATTTCTGCCGGAAAAATGCTCTTGGATAAAAGTTCGGATTATGTTAGGGGTTGCATCTAAAGAACAGTCGTCTGAAATAATTATTTCTAAATTGTTGTAATCCTGATCTAAGATACTTTGTAAAGCATCTTTAACATATTGCTCTTGATTATAAGTCAATAAGATTATTGAAACCAAAGGCAGCATTCTAAATCATGATATATATTGCCGTATGCTATCAAACAATGCACTTAGTATCCCAATCTCTGTCCGATGATAAATGCTTGCCGGCAATCTATAATTTTACCGTTATATGTTATTCTGTCTAACGAGATGGCGGTGTCTGTAGTCTTCACCCAAACGGATTGCCCGTGAAAATATACCACTCCACCTGGAATTCCTGTTGATTTTGCGAAGTTGTCAATAGCGGATAAGGCTTGTATCTCGTAGATTTTGCCTTTTGATGCAAATTTCAATCCAGTTCCCAATGGCGGAGCAAAAACATAGTGACGCCGTATCAATTCGTCCGTAGTATATTTCCAGTCGGATATGTCACCATCAATCGGCCGAAACTTGTTGCAATATACAAAAGGCCCATTGTTCAGTTTGCAATAGTCGTCAGGATAATCGTAAACTTTACGAATGACTGAGCAGATATTCTTGTGCAAGTCATTATCCATTGCTATTCGGGCATTGTAATATGTCTCGTTTGGGCTATATGGGTAAGTATATTGATAATAAATGTTACCGGCATCAAGATCGGGAATAATGCGATGCAGCGTATAACCCACTTCGTTCTCCCCGTTGATAATACCCCATCCGTTTGCACTGTTTCCCCGCCATTTTGGCAAAATTCCCACGTGGAAATTGAGAAAAACGGCCAGTGCTAATTCTTCATTTGAAATAATACTATTGTAATTGATTACGAATATCAGACTTGCAGCATCTTTCGGGTAGTCATTGCCATAGACTTTCAGACCCACTGATTCAATCTCCGATTTTAATATGTCGGCATCTTCGCGCATGCGGTCAAAACGCACATACGCGACCTTGATGCCGTTGGCGATAATGGTGGGAAGAATGTTAACCAATGGTTTGCCGTAGCCCCAGATGGCAATTGTTAATTCTTTTTTCATTGCACGATGTTTTCGTAATAATACGTCAACAAGTTTACCATATAATTCAATTCTCCTCTCGTCAGATTTTGGTGTACAGGAATAAAGAATGCATTTTCTTTGTAAAAGACACTGCTTTCAACACCGTTACGCTGCATGTATTCTTTTAGATTTTGATAGTCAATATTCTTTTGCCAACGGAATAAGAAAACACCGGGAATCACATTCTTTTCCAGTTCAAAAAAAGGCGAGATGCCAATAGGTTTTAAAGATTTGGCAAGATAGTCGTGGTTATTAATGCGTTGTGTGGATATAGTCTCTTTGTCTTTGTGCCCGATTAACCAGTGAGACAAGATATAGTCTTTCTCTTCAGGACTTACCTGGTCGTTCAAACAATTGCTACTGAACATAACACTACCCAGCTGCATGTTAAATGCTTTTGGAAGACTATAAATGACGTAGTCTCCGATATGTCCGATATTATAACTATCGGTGAAATAGGCGTAAGCGCAATCCTCGATGACAGGCAGGTCGTATCTCTTCTTTAGTTCGTATGCACTTTTGTGTGGATAACCGAATTCGTGAATTACAAGGATGGCTTTTGTGCTATCAGTAATCTCTCTGTTCCATTGGCAAACATTCTCAATAGCAGTAGTTACACAACTGCTTACGTAAAAGTTGCCGGATGTTGTTATGATACTGACCGTGTCTTCTTGACAGAGATGCAAGTCTTCTAGTGCGGCAACAATTGCATATCGTGCTTTAGTGTAGAAACTGACATTCCTGTTATCAAGCATATCCTCCGGCACTTCGTGCACTGATGTGTAGAATGGCGTGGCGGATAACCGTAATGGTGCAATCCTGATTGCAGGAGTTAGTTCGGAGAAGGCATCTATAACGATATTTTTATATAGAAGATTGCTCATGCAAGATTAAACCTTCAATTCGTAGAAATCATATACAACGCTTCTGCCTCCGAAACCTTCTTTTTGGGCAGTTAATCCTATATTTAGTATGTTACCTTCGTCTTCTGTTGAAATGCCAAAATCGAAAAACTTCTTTTCTTTACTGAATTTATCAATAAGTGTTGCCAACAGCAAATCCAACGCTCCGTTTTTTCTACTGTATTCGGAACCTGCCATATATTGTGTGTGGACCATGTTGGCGTAAACAAACAGAACCGCGCCGGCTTCTATCTTTCCGTCATGCTTGGCAACATATAGCAAAATCTCCTGTGGGAAACGAGAATGCAGTAGTTCCAATTCCTGTCCGGTGTGTACCGCTTTCAGTCCGTGATACTGCGCCAATACTTGGTTTTCCAGTTCAATAAATGCTTCAAAGTCAGTTGAGATTTCAACGGTTACCCCCTCTCTCTTTGCACGGGAAATCTGTGACTTCCTGCCCTTTGGCAATTTGATGGGATTATCTATGTATTCTATTGTAGAAGAGACATCGCGCCGAACTAATTTTGCGCCGTTGCGCCAAAGGGCATACAAATCTTCTTGGCACGGATACCGATGGTAAATATATGGAAGCGGTTTGTACAACAACTTCTCTATCGCATTATTTCGCATATATGTCGTTAAAGCTTCAAGACAATCATTCATGGTGTGTTGCTTCATATCAAAACCGCATATCACCCCACCGTATGTCAACCCGCCATGAGAGCGTAATTCATTGCCGTGCTGCGATGCCGGCAGCAATGCAATAGGTATATCGTCTTCGTAAAATATAAGCGAATGATCTGTAAACCGATCCGAATGGTAATCCATGTATCCTCTTTTTAGCATGAAAGTACCATTTTTGGAGGTGGTTACAAAAGCATCCCATGTATTTTCGTCATTTTTTGTATATCTCTTTATCGTTATCATATTTGTTACCAAGATCTGTTATGGTTGCCGGTTATCATCCGCGCATGTGGTCATGTTTTCGGTAATAAGTTTTATTTCAATCCTTGTTTTTGGGATGGTCAGCTGTCTTTTTGTAATTTAAGAATTCGTTATAATTGCGAATATAATCTGTTGCGTCATAATGCTCGCTTGCAAGGCAAAGTAATACTGCGCCGGATGAGAAATCATCCAAATCTCTCCATATACCGGGTACAATTAGTAACCCGTAGTATGAGCGGTTGAGTGTGTACGTCTTTTTTTTCGCACCGTCATCAAGTGTTACTGAAAAAGAGCCATTGGCGGCAATAATCAACTGAAATAGTTCCTTATGAGCGTGAGCTCCTCTGCTTTCTCCTCCGGGTACATCGTATAAGTAATATATCCTCTTGATGTCAAATGGCACGTCGTACTTACTTTCTATCGGTGTCAGATTACCTCGAGGGTCGCTGATTTTACGCAAGTCAATAATGCGGCAGTCATCTATGGTGGTCATTTTACTCATTATCCTTCGAATTGAACATTGAACTTATTATTGTTTATTCGCAACATTCCAGGTAAGACGCTTTGATTGAATCCTCTGTCAGACAATGTGTTTGCGATTTCAAAATATTGCTCAAAACCGGTAAACACTGCGTAGCGTTGGTTCTCGCCAAACCAAATACTTGCCTTATATCTTCCGGCATTGATGGTGTATGGAGGTATCTTTAATTCGACAGAATACATTCCTACTTTGGAATCCTTTGCACCGACCTTTCCGAACATTTGCCCGACTTGGAACACACAGATGTCATCCATCGTGCAGACGCGCATGTTAACATCCAGCATCGCGTTCTGCTTGTAACACATAAAATTAAGACGAAAAGTAACGCCTGATTCAATGTCAATATTTGCTTGCTGAACCCCAGGGAGAATGTCGAATGATTTTATGCGAATAACATCGTTTCCCGGGGCTGTTGACAAATCTTCGAAATGCTGGTTGCTGCTGTTGCCTCCGTCACCGATATAGCAGTCGACAGTATCTTTGATGTCGCCCATATATTTAACCATTCCCTGCTCCAATAATACTCCGCGTGTGCAAAGTGCTTTAATACTTGCCATATTATGGCTCACAAAGAGGACGGTGCGCCCGTCTCCTTGACTTACGTTCTGCATTTTGCCGATGGCTTTCTTCTGGAACTCGGCATCTCCGACAGCCAGCACTTCGTCCACGACAAGAATTTCTGGTTCGAGGAAAGCTGCGACAGCAAATCCGAGACGTACGGTCATGCCGCTACTATATCTCTTCACCGGAGTGTCGATATATCGTTCGCATCCGCTGAAATCAATGATTTCGTCTAACTTGGCTTGAATCTCTCCGCGTGACATGCCTAAGATGGCGCCATTCATGAAGATGTTCTCTCTGCCGGTCATCTCCGGATGGAAACCTGTCCCGACTTCCAACAGCGAGCCGATACGTCCGTGAGCCCGTATGCTTCCGGTAGTTGGTCCTGTTACGCGGCTCAACAACTTGAGCAGTGTTGATTTGCCTGCACCGTTCTTTCCGATAATTCCTACCACGTCGCCTTGCTCAACCTGAAAATCTATATCGCGGAGTGCCCATACGTAATCGCTGTTTCCTTTGGTTGTGCGGTCGTTGGTTTGTCCTATTTTGAGATACGGGTCCTCACGATGCATGATGGCCGTGTGCCACCAGCGGTTCAAGTCGTGGCTCAATGTGCCGGTTCCGACAATACCTAAACGGTACATTTTACCAACGTGATTAAATTCTATTGCGTTCATGTGCAGATTGTCTAAACAGTATCCCTGAATGAGCGTTCCCCATTGATGAAATGCTTTGTCACGGAAATGCGATTCTTGTTATGAGCGGGTTATGATGTAGGGGTTGACCGTCGGCTGACCGTCGGTTGACCGTCGGGATTGGACGCATTTTGGAACTATATCGGATTGATTTCGGTTGCAGGTAGAAATGCTATCGGAAAACAATCGGCTGAGAGCAAAGATGCAGTCGGAATATTGCAAAAAACTAACTGTTGGCTTGCTCGTCGTCGTCACCATAGCCGTAATGTGTTCCGTAGTGGTTGCCGTAACCGTAACGGTAGCCATATCCGTAGCGGTAACCATATCCGTAACGGTAACCGTATCCGTAACGCGATCCGTAACGGTGATAGCCGTAGCGTGAGAAAGCATCCGTTGTGCCGTTGAGGATGATGGACATCTTCTTCAGTCGATCCTCTGTGTAGTATTTCTCCAATTCAGGGAGTGCTTCACGTTCCAGCATTTCGGCGCGGACTACAAAGATACTCATATCTGCCAGTGGCGAGATAATCGTTGCGTCCGCTACAATCTCAACCGGCGGACAATCAAGGAAGATGTAGTCGAATTGCTTTCGCAACTCGTCAAGCATCTTCTTCAGAGCCGGGCTGTAAAGCAACTCTGTGGGGTTGGGAGGGATAGTTCCTACAGGCAGGATCTCCAACTGGTCGTTCAAGTTCGATTTCTGGATAAGTGATAGATAATCATCTCGATAGCCACCCAGTATGAGTGACAGACCTTCTTTCGGTTTGTCAACCAAAGCCGACAACGATGTTTTGCGCATATCCATATCAATCACAAGCACGCGCTTTCCTTTGATAGCCAGAGTGAGTGCCAGGTTGCATGCGATAAACGTCTTACCGCTATTCGGGTTGAACGATGTAAGCATGATGATTCGTCCTCCGTCGCCAGCAGCCGCCATAAACTCGAGATTGGTTCGTATAACCCGGAAAGCCTCGTTGATGACATCGCGACTTTTGTCTTTGACGAGAATGTGCAGCGTTTTGTCCTCTTTCCGATCTTGCTTCGGTCGGAGTTTGTATGGAACATACCTCATGATGCGTCTGCGCAACCGTTCCTTGAACGTTTTCTTTTCGTATGCCATAGGAATCTCTCCCAAGAATGGTATAGACAAACCATCCAGGTCTTTGCGCCCACGCACCGTGTTGTTCAAAATCTCCCCTAAGATCAATATCGCTGCCGGCAAAACAATTGAAATAAGCAAAAACAGAAGGTAGATGTTCCGCTGCACAGGAGATGTCGGCTCGTTGCTGCCCGAAGGCGGTGTTACGACTCGGCTGTTGTACGCGGTAAATGCCTGGCTGAGTTCGTTTTCTTCGCGTTTTTGCAACAGGAAGAGGTATAGCGACTCTTTGACTTTTTGTTGGCGCTCGATAGACAGCAGGTATTGTGCTTGATTCGGACTGGCTGCTACTTTTCCGGCACTTTGACGCATCCGCTTCTCTGTCAGAGAAATTTCTGCATTGAGTGATTCGATATAATTATCCATAGAGGATAGCAATACGCTGCGCAAAACGTCAATCTCCATATCCATATCTTTCACCAATGGATTTTGCAAACTGCTGGCTGATACCAAGCTGTTCCGGCGTAGTACCGAACTGTTGTATTCGCTTATTTGAGACATGATATTAGCGCCTTCAATACCGGGAAGAGCAGGAAGTAACTGATACATATTGGCATCATCCTTCAAATAATCGCGTACATTTCTGGCCATGTACAGTTGTTTGTCCAGATTCATCAGGCGAATATCAGCAGAGTTAACTTCTCCTAAAAATGCTCCGGCAGAAGCCTCCGCATTGCCCAAAATGAGGTGTTCGCTTTTGTAGGAAGATATATGACTTTCCACTTCTTGTAATTCTCTCTCAATGACGGCAATTCGTTCTGTAATGAACTGGTTGGTGGAGATTGCGACCTGATTACGGTCACGAATCCAGTTCTCTTTGTAGATGGCAATAATGGTGGTGAGGACTTCTTCCGCGCGCTGTGGCTGCAGGTCAATGAGTGTGAGGTTGATGATGGTACTGTTGTCGGTAGCCGTGGTAACAGAGAGTTTGCCTTGATAAGCGTTCAGGGTTGATTGCAGCAGATCGTGGTGCACCTCAATGCTTCTGTCCGGTGTGTAGTAGAACCTTGACGGCTCAACACATATACGCCCAAGCGGAGTGTATAGTGTATCGTACATTTCACCTTCAATCTCCTCGTTTAAGAACTCCATGTTATTCCGTGAGAAATTGAATAATCGCAGGTGTCGCTGTTTGTCAATGTCAAGGAAGAAGCAAGTAATGTCACCGTCGGTTACATCCGGCATATCTACGCGTATAGGCAGGTTACTTCCGTAGAGCGTTTCCGCATGGAACATACCCTGTACGTCATAGTGTTGCTGTAGGTTGAGCCGCTTGACAACTTCCTGCATAATAGCAGGTGACTTGAGCTGATAAATCTCGTTGTTCAAGTCCGTATTGCTTGCGAATATACCTACATTGGCAAAGCCGCTGGCATCTGTTGCAAGCGACTGCCCCTTGGCTACATCCTTAATCAGGATTGATGCAGTGCGGGTATATAACGGACGAGTGCTTCGGATAACGAAATAAGCAGCTGCCATGCATAGAGTTATGGAGATGACAAACCAATACCAATGACTTAGAAAGACAACTATCAGATCAGTAGGCTTAATGCCGGAACTACTTTTCTGCGATGCCGATTGCTGTTGTGTATCTTGTGGTAACATATGCTATAGAATACTCCTTGTAAACGTTTAAATTGATAATTCCTATATCGGAGGACGATGTCCTATACTTATTTGCTTGTCCTCGTAAGTGCAATGATGACAGATGATAGCGAAAGCGAACTGGATACAAGCCCCATCCAGAACGTAGGAGTAACCAGCATGGTGGCATTGTCGTAGTAGCCACGGGTCTTTTTCTTGTTCGGAGCTATATAAATAACATCGTTCTGCTGTAAATAATATACCGGAGAAGAATAAATATCTTGAGCTGAACACAAATTAACATTGTATGCAGTTACTATTCCGTCAACGGTACGAAGGACTTTGACAGTCTCTCGGACGCCGGTAATTTGTAAGTCTCCCATGTCAGTCATGGCATCCAGTAATGTGTAGTAGTCCTTGTTGATTAGTAGCCGTTTGCTGGATGAAGCATCTCCTAAAACCAGCACGCTTAGATTGTCGAAATCCACTGTTACAACAGGATCTTTGACCAATTGCCTCCTCTCTAATTCTTCCACCAGGAACTCGGTTAATTCTTCTCTTGTCATACCTGCTACGTGCAACTTGCCCAAAATAGGGAAGGTGATATCTCCTTGTGAGTCAATTGTATATCCTGAACTTGTACCAACTGCAGATTTGCTTCCGGAACTATTCAGATTAAATAAGTTGCTTATTTCCGGATCACGTGCAGAAACATGGATATTCACTTTGTCCGACACCTGTAGCCTGATCAGAAGTGTGTCTTGGATAGTGTCTGTACCTCCGGGCTCCAAGTCCTGAAAATACACTATTCGTTTCTGCCCAGAGCACGATACCAGCAACGCAACCACCATCAGTGAAAAATAATAAACCAAATGTTTCATATCTCGTCATTCTAAGCCCATAAAGGGCAAATCAATTTCTATTTCCCGGTTACCAATAATCTTAAATATTCAGGTTTTTCAACCGTTACTGCAACAGCAAGCAGATTATCCAATTGTAGCACAACACGTTTCTGACGTTTTCCGATAATCTTCACGAGTTTCCCCTCTACGCCATTGAAGCTCCCGCCAATCACTTGCACCGGTTGACCTTCTGCAAAAGGAAGTTCATCAGGATGGTAGTAGCATATATCTTCTTCTAATTGTTCCGCAATCTTGATAAAACGATTCATGTCATCCTCAGGCACAGTCATCACATGGCGCTTCTTCTGAATGACTTGAGTCTGAAATTGCAAATATTCGAGTGAACGCTTCAACTCAATAATCTCATTCCATGAAGCATGCAGAAATATAAGATTGGAAATGGCGGGCTGTAGTGTGCGAATTTTTTTGCCATGGACCGTCTTGATTACATAACGCTTGGGAACAAAACATTTTGTGCCTTTTGCCAAAAGTGCTGCTTCTGCTTTTTTTTCCTGACGAAAAGCGGACATTACATACCACTTTCGGCAGTCGTTGTCAGAATGTTCAATAGCAGTTATGGGCATACCTTAAGCTCCTGCCAAAAGCTGCGAAGTGCAGATTTTCAGCAGTTTGCAGAAGTTTTTGCGATGTAATGGTTTGGCTTGACTTGCATGCATGTTCGTCATGCGGATAAAGTTAAGCGCACAAAGTTACAAAAAAAAAATGACAAATGCAAATAAAACGATAAAAATCTGCAAATATTTTACATAATTACAGAGCAGTGTACTATCCAACAGCAAATGATATCAGAACGGTGCCGCATACGTACAACCTTCTCTCCAACGTGAACAGCCGTAGCGTGTGCGGCCGCGAATAATCTTTCCTTGTTTGCATAGCGGGCATTGCATGCCTGCCTGGTCGGCTTTGACTTCACGAACCACTTCGGTTGTCATTTGCTTGAGTTCTGCCAGGAAGTCACGTGCATCATATTCGCCGCGCTCAATCATGCGCATCTTCTTCTCCCATCGTCCGGTAAGTTCGGCTGACATCAGCAGCGGTGAGATAATCTTGGCGATAAGGTCTATACCCAACGCCGTTGCATGCACGGCTTTGCCCTTGCGCTCGATATATTTACGCTGGAACAACTTCTCAATGATGGCGGCACGGGTGGACGGACGACCTATACCGTTCTCCTTCATCGCATCGCGCAGATCCTCGTCCTCCACGGTCTTGCCGGCTGTCTCCATGGCGCGAAGCAGCGTGGCTTCTGTATAGTATTTGGGTGGAGTAGTGGTTTTCTCCTTCAGCTGCGGCTCATGAGGTCCTTGTTCTCCTTTTACGAAATCGGGAAGCGTGCCTGTACTCTCCTGTGCTTCCGGATTATCCGGCATATCCGGAGCCTCCGCATTATCCGTGCCACCCGCTGTCTTGGCAAACACTGCTCTCCAGCCCGGAGCAAGCACCTGCCTGCCGGTCACTTTGAAGTTGACGACTTGCGGTTGTTCGCCTGCTGTTTGCACTTCGGCAAGAACGGTGGTGTTGCTCACCTCGCAGTCCGGGTAGAACGCCGCAATGAACCGCAGGGCTATCTTGTTGAATACTTTTTTCTCCTGCTCGCTCAAATTGTCCGGCCGTTGACCGGTCGGAATGATTGCGTGGTGGTCGGTTACCTTCTTGTTGTCAAATACTTTCTTTGACTTCGGCAATGACCCGGGACTTTTCTTCCCGTCCGCTTTCAACCCCAACAATGGTTGCACTTCGGGATAGAAATCTTTAATACCTTCCAGTGTCTTGGGCACGTGGGCATAAATGTCTTCACTCAAGTAGGTCGTATCTACGCGCGGATAAGTGGTCACGTGCTTCTCGTATAGTGACTGAATAAGTTTCAGCGTTTGTTCTGCAGTGTAGCCGAACGACTTGTTGCACTCCACTTGCAACGAGGTAAGGTCGAACAGTCGCGGAGCAAACTCTGTACCTTTCTTCTTTTCTACAGAGGTAATTGTCAGCGGCTGATCCTTGATACTGTCAATCAGTGCCTGCGCTTCTGCAAGAGTGGCAAATCCCTTAAGATCGTCACTGTCTGCGTTTTCCGTCTCTTTAGCGTCCTTCGAACTATTCAGTTCCTTGAGGTCTTTAGGGAATACGTAACTGAATAATGTATCCCGGTACAATGTCTTGAGTTCGTAGTATGTGCGGGGCACAAAGTGCTCAACTTCCTGTTGCCGCTTGACAATCAGAGCCAGAGTAGGGGTCTGCACGCGGCCGATAGACAGGATATGCTTGTCTTTTCCCACGCCTCGCGCGTATTTTAATGTGTACGCGCGCGAAGCATTCATACCTAACAGCCAGTCGCCGATAGCGCGCATCAGCCCTGCTTCATACAGGTGTTGGTAGGCGGATTGGTCTTTCAACTGTTTGAACGCGTCACGTATAGCCTCCTCGGTCAGTGATGATGTCCATAACCGCTTCACAGGAACCTTGCAGCCTGCTTGCTGATACACCCAGCGCTGTATCAGTTCGCCTTCCTGCCCGGGGTCACCGCAGTTGATAACCTCCGTTGCCTGCGACATGAGCTGCTTGATTATATTGAACTGCTTCTGCACGCCCTCATCGCTGCTGACTTTGATGCTGAACCGCTCGGGAATCATGGGCAGTGCAGACATGTTCCAGCCTTTCCACTGCTCGTTGTACTCGTGCGGATCGTATAGGGCACACAGGTGACCGAATGTCCATGTCACACAATAGCCGTTGCCCTCCATATACCCGTCACGCCTGTTGTTGGCACCCAGCACCTTGGCTATGTCACGTCCTGCGGACGGTTTCTCAGCTACGCAAAGGATCATTGTATATACTCTCTAACTCCTTAACCTTTCAATTTTCATCTTACAACTTTCAATTTCCTCTACTCCACGCGTCTTCCGTCAATCGTATAGGTCGTGTTGCCGCGACGCAGGTACAATGTGCCGTTGTAGAAGAACTTCTGCACCTCACCTTTCGGGGTTGTCATAATATCCTCCACGCCGGAGATATAACTGTAGTCAGGAATCTCGGGCAGTGCCTGTTGCGAACCTGTCAGAATCAGCAACTCGCCGGGCTGCAACGTGATAGAGGTGTTGTTCTCTTTGGCTTGCAGATAGTAGTTGTACCACGTGCCGGAGGGTACACTTACTGTCTGTGCATCGGTGGCTGAGAAGTTGCCGGCTACAAACACGTCATTTCCCCATTGTATGGTTCGCAGTGCTTTGCCGCCGCTGATGCTTGCTGCTGTCGGATCTCCGGCAAACACGTTCGGCAGCAGTTGGGTACGCAACTGTATGGCTTGTGCGGTCTTGGTGTAGGCGGCACGGCGATTGGCGTCGCTGAAGTAACCGCGCCATTCCGGGCGAGGTTTCTTGTTACAGCGGTAATCGCTCTTGTTGCCATCGGGGTGCTCTAACTCGCTGTTGATGGAGAAGTCGTAACCGATTTCCTCAAACTGCCACAACATGTGCGAACCATTCAGCAGAACGTTAAATGCAATGTTTGCCGGTATGCGGGCTATACGGGCTGACGTGTTGGTCTGCAGGTCACCATTTCCCCACATCTTCACTTTGTATTGCATGCGCTCTTCGTCGTGGCTCTCGCAATAGGTAACGTATCCGTCCTTGTTGGCGTCGGTAAACGAGTCGCCGTCCTTCAGCCAACCCATAGCGGTCTGGCAATATGCGTTGTTGGTGTTCAGCCAGCACAACATTCCTTCGTTGATCAATGTCGGGCGGTCGCTGCCTGCCTTGTCGCCCCAGTGCTCGAGGATGAAGTAGCCGTCCTGAATAACTTCTTTCAATCCGTTGTAGTAGTCTGTCAGGTTCGCTACGGCATCGTATGTATTACGGCCGCACAGACCGTGGCTGAGGTCAAAACGGTAACCGTCCACCTTGTACTCTCTTGCCCAATATTGTACCGAACGCTTGAACATCTCGTGTGCCGGTGCAAAATCGTGGTTCCAGTCTTCGCCGTAGTTGTTGTCGCTGTGCTTGACTTCCGAAGCCAGATTGAACCACGGGTTGAAGCGTAGTTCGGTCTCCGACTCGCTCGAACTCGTCCATGGGTAAAGTTTGGCCATCGGGTTGTCGCCGTTGGTGTGGTTGAATACCATATCCATGATTACCGCCATGCCTCGCTTGTGGCACTCGTCGATGAACTCTTTGAATTGTGTTGGCGTGGCATACGCCCTGTCCAGTGCGAAATACAATACGGGATTGTAACCCCAACTCATGTTTCCCCCGAACTCGCACATCGGCATCAACTCAATCGCATTCACGCCGAGGCTCTGCAGGTAATCCAATCGCTCTTGTACGCCAAGCAGCGAACGTTGGGGCGTGAAGTCATAAACCCACAACTCGTAGATAACAAGGTTGTTACGGTTAGGGCGCTTGAAGTTCAGTGTCGCCTTTGACCATTCATAACCTGGCTTGCCGGGCTGTATAACGGTCACATAACCACCGTCAGCGCCTTGCGACGGATAACTGATCAATGTCGGGTCAATCTTTCTCGGCTCCCACTGGTCATCCGGGTGGATAACTTTCTCGGAGTAGAGGTCGCAGATTTGTTTGCGTACTCCGTCGGCGCGCTCTACGGCATACTGGAAACGGTACTCTTTACCTTTTTCCAATCCGGTCAGTGTGATCCAGAAGTAGTTGCCGTCTTTGTACAACTGGTAGTCTGCACTCAGTCTCCAGTTCGTCATATCTCCTAACAGGAACACACGCTTGGCGGACTCTGTTCTGCTGGCTGCATACGTGCACAGAGTAACTGACGTGCCGTCCTCGCCGTAATAGATACCGTTGCTGATACCTGCCGGACGTGTCTTGCTCACAGCTTTCACTCCCTCTACTGCTGCCCAGATGTCGCCCAGTATCTCTTCGCCCAGCGGAACGATTATATCTCCGCTGGCAGCCTTGCCCTCTTTAGTACCGCCGGGGCCGTCGTGGAAAACGAACGCCAACGCTTTGATATCCGTTGTCTCCGGCACGTTGTAGAACGTGTAGATGTTCGGAATAACCAGTTCCCATTTCGAACCTTTCTTTGTCAACTGAGGCTGTGTGGCTCCGCGCCATGAGCCTATCACGTTCTTCCAATCGCTGTTGCTGGTTGAAGCTGCTGTTATCAGACCTGTGTGCGCATAGCACTGACTTGCGCCAATCATTCCTCCGTTGCCCGCGGTCGGATCAAAGGTAATCACTACCTCTCCCTTGTAACCCACGGGAATAGGATTAGGAGTAGGCATAACTTGCGCTGTCAGCAACATTGTGCATACAAGCGCAACAACACCAAGTAAAAGTCGTTTCATAGTAGTTGCTATTTTTTGATTTGTAAGGTGGCGCGCACCCGAGCGCACCACCCTGGATTTATTGCAGTTGTGCACCCAGCAGGTTGTAGCGTACGCCATCCTTGATGAGCACTACCTGACCGTTCTCGATCGTCTTCGTGATATTTGCCTTGACGGTGGTTGTCTCTACAGCATCTTCTTCATCGCAAACGTTCAATGAGTAGGCATCGAAAACATCTTTGCTTACACGCTCCAGTTCAATCTGTCCCTTGAACGCAATTTTGCGGATAATGATGTAGTTTGTCCCCTCGGGAATAGCCCACTTCTCGCAACCGGCCCAGCCGTTTGCCCAGTCCATGGTCACTTTCGTGTCCTGAATGGTGGTCGGTTTCTTCGAATAGTAGAAGTTGCCGTCAAAATCCTTGATAGCAATGTAACTGCCCATCTGGCAATCAATAGCCAGTTTGCCGTTCGCAAACAGATACTTGTCGTCATACTTTTCGTATGCAGCTTCGCCTGCATCGGCGCCGTTTATCCAACCGATAGCGTAGAAGTCATGACCGCACGCTGTGCTGCCGCCTTCTTCTCCACCGCCTTGTTGACCGCCGCCTTCACCGCCTTGGCCACCACCTTGACCGCTGATGTCTTCACCGCTACCGCAGTTCGAACCGTCACCGATATACAACTCATCGGCCTCATATTTCAGCTTGATGTAGAAATCATAGCAACCGTCGGTGGTTATATCAAACTGGTTGCCATTGCGCGTAAAACCGGCTACAGAGTAGGTGTTCAGATCAACTGCCCATGCAGCCTTGTTATCGGCATCGTACAATTGGCAGAAGTCTCCTGACTTGACTTGAACGTGGGCAAGATACTGCGTGAACCCTTCAAACTCTCCGGCTGCCTCACCGGCAAAATACGTCTTACCGTTTACCAGAATGCCGTAACTGGCGGCAAATGTCCCTGCTGCAAACAGCATTGCAGCGAACAATGTAAAAATCTTTTTCATCGTTATATTAGTTTTTAAGATAGTGTTTGTTTCACTTTTTGACGTTCATTTAACGCAGCGAGGGGAGTTGAAGGGGTGTTCCTGTCACGTCATACACGTTCTCGCCGCAACGGATATACAATTGTCCGTCTTTGATGAACTTCTCGCCCTTCACTTGCGGCGTGTCAACCTTTACTTGCTCAACGCCTACCGGTGTACGGTTCTTGTCTTTGTCACCGCGGTCTTTGTTCGTCTTGTAATATACGCCGTAGTTCTCGCCGGTCACAGCTTTCGTGTAACCCGATGGCGTGGTGTTGTAGCCCGAGTTCGGACCAATCAGCACGCGTATCTCGCCGTTTGTGCCGGTGATGGTTGCCTTGTAATAACCGTTACCGGCCTCGTCGCTAACTGACGACTCGCTGTGTACGCCCGTCTTGTAGCGCGCGTTAAGCATCGGTTTGATCTTGTCTTTGAATTTTACCCAGTGCGGGAAGAATACCAACGGTACACCCGGCATGCTCAGCAGGTATGCGTAGCATTGTTGTATCTTGCCGCCGTACTTCATCGAGTTGCCCAATCCGCAGAACTCGTTGTTATCGCGTTGGAACGAGTCGTGGCTGTCCAGGAACGTACATGCGTAACGGCTCTTGCCTGCGCCTGGCAATCCCGCACCTTTCAAACCGCTGTAGTTGTCAGCAGCTATACCGTTGTTGAACGCCTGATACTTCATTGCAAAATCAAACGTCAATGTGTTCCAGCCTGCGTCATTCAGGTGTGACTGCAATACGTTCACATCGCCGTCCCACATCTCCATTACCGAGAAGTATGCCTGTGCTGCGGTGTTGTAGTCATTGATATGACTGTTGTGGAAGCCCTTGCAATAGTCGTAACGGAAACCGTCAATCTTTATATCGTTTCTTAGCCACTTCAGGTAAGCCTTGCACATCTCACGAACCTTGGCGTTGTTATGATCCCAGTCGCGACCCGAATCATAGTTCGCCTCGCTGCCGTAACCGTCATCGGGGTTGCCAGTTGCCTTGCAGTCACCGGCGGCGGGATTGCTATTCATCTCATCCGTGTTGCATATCCACGATCCGTCAGGACTGAACTTGCCGTAGTCACCGAAATTGTACGTGCCGAAGTTGCACCAGCCGTTGCGTGCTGCACAGTGGTTAATCACTATATCTGCCACCACCTTGGCGCCGTTCTGGTGCAGGGCAGTTATCAGCTTTACCAGCGTAGCCTTTGATCCCCAGTCGCTGTCCAATCCGCCGTAGTTAGTCGGCAGGTAACCCGTGCCGCCTGTTGACTGACTCATTGGCGGCAACCAAATCAAGTCAAACCATTTGCCGATCTCTTCGGCTGATGTGCCGTTCGTGCCGTTCACATAGTCCGTCCACTTGGTACGACCGTAACCTTTGTCGGTATAACTGTCCCAATAGAATGCCTGGAACACAACATCCGTACACTTCGCTGGTGCTGAACTGCCATAACCCGGCTGCGGCGTAACACCGCCGCTGATGTCCTGACCTTCGCCGCAGTTCGAACCCGGACCGATATACAACTCGTCGGCTTCGTATTTCAGCTTGATATAGAAGTCGTAGCAACCTGTTGCCGTGATATTGATCCGGTCTCCGTCACGCGTAAAACCGCTTTCTGAATACTGGTTCACATCCACTGCCCACGCAGCTTTGTTTTCTGCGTCATACAGTTGGCAATAATCACCCGACTTGACTTGTACGTGAGCCAGGTATTGGGTGAATCCTTCAAACTCATCTGTGTACGAACCGGCAAAATAAATCTTGCCGTTCACCAGAATACCGTAACTCTGCGCCTGCATTCCTACAGCGCACAAAGCAATAAACAATAGTGTAAATGTCTTTCTCATTGTATTATGTGTTAAAAATGTCAATTTTCCCTTTCACTTTTCACTTTCCCCGTTATGTCATACACTTTCTCCCCGTATCGGATGTATAGCGTTCCGTTCTCGATGAACTTCTCCGCCTTGCTGCCGGTAGCCTGTTGCACGCTGTTGACATCCGTCGGCATCGGCGCTGTCCGGTTCACCCACATTGCATAACCGTCGCCTTTGGCTATCAGTTTGTATGCCGGATCGCCCCAACCCTGATGGTTAGTTTTGTTGCCTAACTGCAGCACCAGCCAGCCGTACTTGCCTTTTAGCGTACATTGGTAACCGCCATCCTCGGCTTGCTCGTCGCTCACCGGACTCTCCGAATGAACGCCGGCTAACTTGCGAGCCTCTATCATCGGTTTGATATCCGCTTTGTACTTGTACCAATGCGGATAGAACACGCACGGCACACCCGGCATACCTAATATATACGCGTTCGCCTGCAGCAAGCGGCTCTTCAGATCGGCTTTCAGCGAGTTACCGCGACCGCCGAACTCGTTCTCGTTGTCCGGACGCATAAACCAGTCGTGACTGTCAATGAACGTCACGGCATACTTCGCATAACCTTTGCCCAACAATCCGCTGCCGGCACATTTCTTGTAGTTCCAGCCGGCTATCGGACAGATAGCGTCCCAACGCGTCTGGAAGTCCAGGGCCATAAGGTTCCTGTTAGCTTGCTCAATGCCCCAGATGATTTTGTCGTCACCCGCGTAGCACTCCATGAACGCAATATACGGATCGGCGGCCTTGTTGTAGTTGTCGTGGTGCCAGTTGTTGAAACCGTCACCTTTGTCGTAACGGAATCCGTCATATTTCATTACGTTCCGCATCCATTTCAGGTAAGCCTTGAACATGTCCTGTACATACACATTGTCATGTGACCAGTCGCGCGCTCCGTCCCAGTTGTCGCCGTCGTCGTTGTTGCCCGTCGCTTTGCCGTAGCAATCGCCTGCATCGGGATTGAGGTTCACCTCGTCGTTCTTGCATATATACGATGCATCCGGATGGAACGTCCCGTACTCCCCGAAATCCAACTCCGGAAAGTCGCACCAACTCGTCCAGCCCTCACAATGGTTAATCACAATATCCGCAATCACTTTCGCGCCGGCGTTATGAAGCGCGCTTATCAACGCTTCCAACTCCTCGCGTGTGCCCCAGTTCGAGTTCTGGTCGCTGTATTTCTTCGGGTGATAACCTGTACCCGAACCGTTGGCGCTCGGCGGAAGCCACACCAGATCAAAGTACGAACCTATCTCCGCTGCCTGCGGAAGCAATGTAGCCCAACGCGTGTTGCCTACCAACTCCGCACCCGGAGCATTGTCGTTGTACGAGTCGTAGAAGAACGCTTGCATCAGCACGTCCTCGCATTGTTCAGGCACAGCCGAACCAAACGTCTCTTGAACCTCGCCTATTATCGTCAAGCAGATCTTCCCGTCTGCCACCCGAACGGTTATCTCGCCTTCCGACAGTAGCGCAATCATTATGTTACCGTCGTTGTCCTTCGAATAACCCTTGCTGCTGCACGAGGCATCCACCTTCTCGTAACCCCAAATCAGTCCCGTCCAGTCACCCGAAGTGATCTTGAACTTGTACGTACCTGCCGACAGATTCTTGAAACTGATCTGATTGTCTGTCAGTTTCACATGATTGCTCCAACTCACGCCCGGCAATCCTTCGCCCGCAATGTAATACTCCGTCGTCGCCGGATCATAGCAGCCCGAACCGTTGCCTATATATAGTTCGTCTGCTTCGTATTTCAACTTGATATAGAAGTCGTAGCAACCGCTCACGCTCACATCGTACTTGTTGCCGTTGCGCTTGAAACCTGCCACCGAATACGAGTTCAGATCCACTGCCCACGCTGCTTTGTAGCCGGCATCGTACAACTGACAATAGTCGCCCGCACTCACCTGAACATGCGCCAGATACTGCGTGAACCCTTCATACTCGCCTGCCGCCTCGCCTTCTATGAACGTCTGACCGTTAACCAATATGCCGTAAGGCGCCGCCCACGACAACAACGCCAATACTATGGCAAACAATGTACTGAATAGTCTTTTCATGGTATCTGATTTTTGCAATTATTCATTTTTTGCCATTCGGTATGCACCCATTCGGCGGCTTTGTTTATGCCATAACCTGTGCTTGTACGCGCCGGAGCCGATCCTGCCTCCTCGCTGTGCCTGTGGAACGCGTAATATGCTCTGTCGCCTATCCTGTATTCGTAAGCACTCAGTATCATATAGTATTCCGACAACGCATGCACATCAAACTCCACCGTAACAGGCGTTTCAGGAATAACCTCTTCTTCCGGCTTGAACTCTCCCTGATCACTCGTCGTGCCCACTTGATACCGCGAACAACTCAGCGTCAATTTGTCGCTTACTGTCCAACCGCAGTCGTCGTATGATACCCAAATATCCTTGTCCAATGCTATCATGTTCTTGCTGCGAAGCGTGGCATGCAGATAATCCACCCAGAATTGTGCATCTTTCATCGCACCGCCTGACAACATACTCATCCCACCCTTTGCCGGTTCAACGATACTCCAGTAACGCGTGCCGGCTGATGTCAACTGATAAACGTCCACAAAGTCCCACTGACCTGCCACAGTCTCTGCTGTAGGCTTCACATCCGCTGCCGAGAACTCCTCGTTCCAGAAACTTGGTATCGATTTCACGGCATGCAGATAAAAGTCGCCGTTCGAGTTCGTATAGCGGATCATACTTTTCGTGGCTTCTTTTATGTCAAAGCCCAAACCGAGTATTCCGTTGTTGTCGTGCCATACGTAGCGTGGCAACTTTTCCTGTATCTCGAACTGCCTGAACTGGTCGAAATGATACCGTACACCATTTCCGGCCGTCGAGTACAGCCCTGTATAGTAGCGATATACGGTTTCGGATATGTCGTATAGTTCCACTGTCCTTTCGCTTGTAAAACGGTAGTACGCGCTATATTCCTCATCGCCTACCGGTGTCTTTTTGTCCGACACGCCCCACACGCCTACAATGCACTCAGCTGCATCAATATCTATTGGTTCTTCTTTTCCTTTGCATCCGTTTGCCGCCATTCCCACGCAAACCATCACAACCAATAACCGTAGCACCTTTTTCATATCTCTTATCTTTTTCATATCTCTTGTCCTTTCATTTTTCACTTTTCCCTTTTCAATTTTCACTTTTCATTTCATAATGTTTTGCAAAGTTACAAAAAAATATTGATTTCTCCAAATCTTTTCCCCTAAAATTTGCATATTTCTTCATTTTTTTACTCTATCACCCATTCTTTCACCCCTTCAGCCCCAATCTTTCACCCTTTCGGCCCCTGTCTGTATATCAGCCCGAATGGCATTCGGGCATTCGCATCCGTTCAATCCGTCCGATCCGTACAGTTCCCGCCCCGTTCCCGCTCCCTTCCCGCCCCATTCCCGCCCCATTCCCGCTCCGTTTTCGATACCATATCGATACCTTACCAAATGATAACCGCAACATAACCGTAAGATAACCGTAGGATAACAGCCCTGATTCTTATCTTTTTAACGTCCTACTATATAATACGTAGTATTATATACAATTTGTCCATTTTTGCCCTTTTCAGCAAGCACCCGTCAGCCACCTGTCACCCACCTTTATACTACTGCCGTTAATTGTCATTTTTATTTTGAATTTTGCCGATGTTTTCTTGTCTCTCACTCATTTTTCCTCAAAAATTTGCAAATTCCAATTATTTTTCGTACCTTTGTACCGCAAAATCTGCGCTTGTGCTTTGCTCGCACATGTATGTGCGCAAATTTGTATAAGGTGCCAAGCCGCTTCTTTCAAGTTGCTTATGCACCTTAAACACGTAACAACCTTCTAAATAATGACAGATATGAAACGTGCATTTCTTCTTCTTCCGCTCTTCTTGGCGGTCGTTTCTCTCTCGGCGCAACAACCTGTACCGCTGCCTATCGACAGTGCGGTGCGTTACGGTCATCTGCCCAACGGTCTGACGTATTACATCCGTCATAACGAGGAACCCAAGCAACGTTGCGACTTCCATATAGCGCAATCCGTTGGCGCTGTCCTTGAGGAGGATAACCAGAACGGACTTGCACACTTCCTCGAGCACATGGCGTTCAACGGAACGCAGCATTTCCCCGGCAAGGGCATAATCAACTATTTCGAGTCCATAGGTGTGAACTTCGGCGGAAACATCAACGCCTACACCTCTATCGATGAAACCGTTTACCGCCTCTCCGATGTGCCTACTATTCGCGAAGGTATTATCGACTCCGCCTTGCTCGTTATGCGCGACTGGTCGTGCGGCTTGCTCCTTCTCGGCGAAGAGATCGATGCCGAACGTGGCGTTATCCGCGAAGAGTGGCGTACCGGAGCCAATGCGCAACGCCGACTCTGGAAGCAGAGCCGCGCACTGATGTTCCCCAACAGCCAGTACGGCAAACGCGATGTCATCGGTGATACAGCCGTTATCAACAACTTCGCCTACCAGGCGCTCCGCGACTACTACCACAAGTGGTACGGACCTGACAACCAGGCTATTATCGTAGTCGGCGATATCGACGTCGATGCCATTGAGGCAAAGATCAAAGCCCTCTGGGCGGATGTGCCCGAGCGTACCAACCGAGGCGAACGACCCTTGTACTCTGTTGACGACAACGACGAACCGATCGTAGCCATCGTTACCGACAAAGAGGCGCAGCAGACGCGTATCCAACTCTACTGGAAGCACCCGCAAACGCCCATCTACATGCAATGTACGAACATGTCGTACCTGCTCGACCGCTGCCGCAACCTCATCGGACAAATGCTTGACACCCGCTTCGAGGAGGCTGCCATGAAACCCGACGCACCTTATGTCGGCGCCGGAGCCGGATACTTCGAACTCGTCAAACTCCGCGACGCCTTCACAGCCATCGCTGTCGCCAAGGAGGGGAAGGAAACCGAAGCCTATGCCGCTCTGCTCTACGAACTCGAGAAGATGCGCCGCTACGGCTTTACAGAAAGCGAACTCGAGATAGCCAAAGCCAACATGCTCTCCGAGTTCGAAAAAGCATACAATAGCCGCCAGACCCGCAAGAATATTGCTTATGCTCGCGAGTATATCCGCCACTTCGAGGACAACGAACCTATCCCCGGCATTGAGTTTGAGTATGAGTTCGTTCAGCAGATGTTGCCGCTCATCTCTCTGGATATGATCAACAGCATTGCCCAGGAGCAACTCATGGGCGACAAAAATATCATTGTCTGCATCACGGGTGTGGACAAAGAGGGCGTTAATATCCCATCTGAGCAACAGGCGGTTGAGATGTTGCGCGCTATGCCCGATCTCGCTATCGAAGCACCTGTTTCAGAGAAGATTGATCGTCCGCTCGTTGCCAAACTGCCCAAAAAAGGCAAAATCAAAAAGCAATCTGCCAACGCCTCGCTCGGCACTACCGAGTGGCTCCTCAACAACGGTATCCGCGTTATCTTCAAGACCACCGATTTCCGTCACGACCAGATCCTTATGGAGGCTTTCTCGCCCGGCGGATTGAGCCTTGTGCCTACTGCCGATCTGCCCTCTGCGGCTCTCGCCACATCCGTAGTGCAGATGTCCGGACTCGGCGAGTTCAGTTACACCGACCTGCAGAAAGCCCTTGCCGGCAAACAGGTCAGCGTCAGTCCTTCGATTGATGATTACGAGGAAAGCGTCAGCGGCTCTTCTACGGTTCGCGACCTGGAGACCTTGCTCCAACTCACGTATCTCACCTTCACGCAGCCCAGACGCGATGAGCAGGCGTATAAGACGCTGATAGCCATGCTCCAGAACCAGATAAAGAACAAACAGAAGAACCCCAAAGCGATCTTCCGTGACTCGCTATCGCTCTTCTCTACCAACCACTCCGAGCGTACACTCATTATGGACGAGCAGTTCATCAGTCGCGTGGATCTGAACAAAGCACTTGCCATCTACCGCCAGCGCTTCGCCAATCCTGCCGACTTCACGTTTACGTTCGTCGGACAAATCAATCCCGAAGATCCTGCCACCAAACAACTTATCCTTCAGTGGCTCGGCGGACTCAAAACCAAATCCAAACGCGAGCAGTTCGTCGATTGGAAGGTGCGTCAGCCCGAGGGAGAAAACAAGCTCTATTTCCAACATCCGATGACCACTCGTACTGCTACCAATCGCATCGAGTACGCTCTTTATGACACGCCCTATGACCTGTCAACACGCCTGAACTTGCAAATGGTCGGACGAGTGCTGGATACCCGCTACCTCGAGTCTGTTCGCGAACGCGAAGGCGGTTCGTACGGCGTTGGAGTAGGCGGAGGTATGCGCCGTATTCCTGTCAACGAACAGTACCTGATCATTCAGTTCGACACCGATCCTGACAAACAGGAGCGAATCATGGAAATCATCTACGAGGAGATTCAGACCATCCTCCGCGACGGACCTTTGGCTAAGGATGTGGACAAAGAGCGCAAATCCATGCTCAAGGATCACGAGGAAGACCTCCGCGACAACAGCTGGTGGCAGTCGGCTATCTACCGCTTCTGCCGTGACGGCGAGAACCTCGTTGACAACTACGTGCCTGCCGTTGAAGGCATTACTCAGGAATCTGTTCGCCAAGCCCTGCAGACTCTCGTCAATGCCAACAACCGCATCGAACTCGTCATGCTCCCCGAATAATTTTCGCTCGCAGAACTAATTCGTTTACAACAAAAGGTGGCAATTTGTTTCGCCACCTTTTGTGTTGTGATCGCTTCTTTTCGTCATCTTAGTATTGTGCGGCAAGCCAAGATATTGTTTTGCTATCTTTGGCTTGCATTTTTTCGTTTTGGGGATTAAATCAAAATTTTTTTGCCCGTCTTCTTGCATGTTTGCAAAATTTGTAGTAACTTTGTGGGCTGAATGATTCTTTTTAGGGAGTTCGCGCACGTGTAAAGCGCAATGTATATTTCGTGGTGTCTCCTTAAGTAGTAGAATTTTATGTAGTAATAGTTGATAATTTACATAAAGGAATCTAACATTATGTACACTAACAACAAAAAGAATGGTCGTCTTGCTTCTGTGCTGCTTGTAGCAGTGCTTTTGGCGTGTGTTGCACTCCCCGTCGGAGCGCAGGACGCCGCTTTATCCGATCTTGCTATAGCGGACGATACCCTTTCTGTAGAGTTTGATGAGGCACTTGCTGCTGATACAGTGGCTGTTGATACTATAGCCGTTGACCCTGATCCGGAATGGTATGTGGCACCTGTTGAACCCGTAGTCTGCGCTGCTGTTCCTGCACGCGCCAAGGCGGGTGCGGCTTGCCCGACGGACTCGGTTGTTACATACGATATCGACGGCAATTTTGCCGAAGTTGCTTGCTATGATTACGACGATGCCGGCCGTGTGGTTTGTACAACGGGCTGGACGTATAATGCCGGCAAGCGAATCGGTACTTCTAAGGAGGAAAAGGCGTACGATGCCAAGGGCACGGAGATCATGACCGCCACCTATACTTGGGACAATTCCGCCAACAATTGGAAAGGCACGGAGAAGAAGGAGTTCGTTTACAATTCCGCCAACAAGATGGAGTCGAACACCATCTCCGATTGGGTGAATGGCGCATGGTTGCCCAAGACCCGTTATACGTATGCTTACGACGCATCTAACCGCGAGATTGAGTATTACACGTTTGCTCGTGGCGCTAACAACGAACTCGTCTATTCCAAGGCGCGTATTCGTGAGTATAACGCCAAGGGCAAAATGACTCTTGAGATTCAGTACACCGCATATACCAATGGTGCATGGTCGGCCGGCACAAAGAAAATGTACGATTTCGATGCCTCCGGCAATCAAATTGAATATACTTACTATTCAGCTCTCACCAATGGCAATTGGGGCGGTTCAAGTTCTACCCACGAGGTTTGGACATACACCTCCGGCAAGAAAACGTATTACGAGAAGCAGACCTGGTCAAATGGATGGGTAAACTCCTCCAAAGAAACCTGGGAGTATAACGGCCCTTCTGCCAAGCAGACGTATTACGAGAAGAACGTTTGGTCTAATGGCGCATGGATTGGCTCTGCCAAGGAACTCTGGGAGTTCAATGCTAAAGGCAGTCAGACTCTTCATGAGAAGTACGGTTGGGCAAATGGCGATTGGGCTATCTCTCAGCAAGATAATTCGGTATTTGATGCTTCGAACAGAAACATTCTTGTAGAGAACTACACATATACCAACGGTGTTCAAAAGGGCTCCAAGAAAGAGGAGTACACTTACTACGGCACTACCACCAAGAAAACCAGTACCATCAAGTACAAGTGGGCGAACAATGCTTGGGTTGAAAATACAAAGTCTGTAAATGACTATGATGCAGCCGGTAATACCACTGAAACTGCAGCATATAACTGGGTGAACGAAGCTTGGCAAGGAGCAGGAACTCGCACTTTGCAAACCTTCAACAGCAGCAAGAAGGTTACCGAGAAAATTACGCAAACTTGGTCAAATACAACCAATGATTGGCTTAATAAGACTCGTACTACCACGGAGTATTCTGGCAGCAAGACTATTCAGGAAGCATCCTATACTTGGCAGAACGATGCATGGGTTGGCACAAGCCGTAGTGATTGGAGTTATAATGCTGCCGGTCAGAACGATACAATTAAGACCTATACTAACAATGGCACGGAATGGGTTTACTCCAACCGTACAATTAATACCTACAATGCGAAGGGCGTTGTCATTATGACGCATAAATCCACATGGAATGGCAGCAAATGGGTGCTTTCGTCCATGACGCGTACTGATGAGGAGTATGATGCTGCCGGTCATTTGACTTTGTCTGCCTCCTGGAAATGCGGTAGTGACTCGGTGTGGATTGGTATCGAGAAAAGTGTGGAGACCTATTCGGCAACAGGTAAGATCTTGTTCAAGGCCATTTACGATGCATGGGCTAACAATGATTGGGTAGCGTACTTTAAGGTGGAATATGAGTATGATGATGCCGATCGCCTGATTCTAGAGCAGCGTTTTGACTGGAATGCCAATGCGTGGAAGGGGAATTACCGCAATGAGTACGGCTATGACGCACAGGGGCGCAAAAACATGGAAGCATCATATACCGGATGGGATAAAACAACAGGCACTTGGATAGGTTCCAGTAAGACAGAACAGGTGTTCGATGCAAATGGCAAGGTGATTTCTTCTATCTCGTCTGTATGGGGCGCAAATACATGGAGGCAGGTGTTCCGCTACACATACACGTATGACGGTTCCGGTCGGGAAATAGAACGGACGGTTGAGCATTTTGAAGATGATACATGGATATATACAGAGAAATATATAAAAGAGTATAAGGGTAATACCCAAATTACTGACAATGCGTACAAGTGGTTGAATGGCCAATGGGTGTACTCGTCTAGAAATGAGGACTACTACGATGAGGATACACAGGCAAAACTACGTAGAAAAATATCCGGTTCTTGGACGAATGGCATACTCAATTCTTTCACAGATAACCACTACTACTACAACTGTGACCCGCACGCGTACGTAATCCTCTTTAAGAACGAAGATGGTACATTGCTCTCGTCCAGCGAAGTAAATTATGGCGAAATGCCTGAATACACCGGTGCAACGCCCACCAAACCCGCTACAGCGCAATACACATATACATTTGTAGGATGGGATAAGGCTATCGTGGCTGTGACCGGCGAGGCTACGTACACTGCTACGTTCACACAGACATTGAATAAATATACCATCACCTTCCAGAACGAAGATGGCAGTACAATCGAGGCAAAAGAGTATGAGTACGGCGCAACGCCTGTTGCTCCTGCTGATCCTACCAAGGAAGCTACGGCACAATACACCTATACTTTCAACGGTTGGGATAATACGATTGTAGCCGTTACCGGCGAGGCAACCTACAAGGCAACGTTCACTGCAACTCTTAACAAGTACCTCATCACGTTCCAGAACGAAGATGGCAGCGTTATCGAGGCAAAAGAGTATGAGTATGGCACAACACCTGTTGCTCCTGCTGATCCCACCAAGGATGCTACGGCGCAATATACATACACCTTCAACGGTTGGGATAACACGATTGTAGCCGTAACCGGCGCTGCAACCTACAAGGCAACGTTCACTTCTACTCTGAACAAATACCTCATCACCTTCCAGAATGAAGATGGCAGTACAATCGAGGCAAAAGAGTATGAGTATGGCGCAACGCCGGTTGCGCCTGCCGATCCTACCAAGGAAGCAACAGCACAATACACCTATACGTTCAACGGTTGGGATAACACGATTGTAGCCGTAACCGGTGCTGCAACCTACAAGGCAACGTTTACTGCAACTCTGAACAAGTACCTCATCACGTTCCAGAACGAAGATGGCAGTACAATCGAGGCAAAAGAGTATGAGTACGGCGCAACACCGGTTGCTCCTGCCGATCCTACCAAGCAGGCTACGGCACAATACACCTATACTTTCAACGGTTGGGATAATACGATTGTAGCTGTTACGGGCGAAGCAACTTACAAGGCAACGTTCACTTCTACTTTGAACAAGTACCTCATCACCTTCCAGAATGAAGATGGCAGCGTGATCGAAGCCAAGGAGTATGAGTACGGCGCAACGCCTGTTGCTCCTGCCGATCCTACCAAGCAGGCTACTGCACAATACACTTATACCTTCAGCGGTTGGGATAAAACGATTGTAGCCGTTACGGGCGAGGCAACCTACAAGGCGACGTTCACTTCTACTTTGAACAAGTACCTCATCACGTTCCAGAACGAAGATGGCAGTGTAATCGAGGCTAAAGAGTATGAGTATGGCGCAACGCCTGTTGCTCCTGCTGATCCTACCAAGGAAGCTACGGCACAATATACATACACCTTCAACGGTTGGGACAACACGATTGTAGCCGTTACGGGCGAAGCAACTTACAAGGCAACGTTCACTTCTACTCTGAACAAGTACCTCATCACCTTCCAGAACGAAGATGGCAGTGTGATTGAAGCCAAGGAGTATGAGTACGGCACAACGCCTGTTGCTCCTGCAGATCCTACCAAGGAAGCAACAGCACAATACACCTACACGTTCAGTGGTTGGGATAACACGATTGTAGCCGTAACCGGTGCCGCAACATACAAGGCAACGTTCACCTCTACGCTTAACAAGTACCTCATCACCTTCCAGAACGAAGATGGCAGTACAATCGAGGCAAAAGAGTACGAATATGGCGCAACGCCTGTTGCTCCTGCCGATCCTACCAAGGATGCTACAGCACAATATACCTATACCTTCAGCGGTTGGGATAATACGATTGTAGCCGTAACCGGTGCTGCAACCTACAAGGCAACGTTCACTGCAACTCTGAACAAGTACCTCATCACGTTCCAGAACGAAGATGGCAGCACCATTGAGGCAAAAGAGTACGAATATGGCGCAACACCTGTTGCTCCTGCTGATCCTACCAAGGAAGCTACGGCACAATATACCTATACTTTCAACGGTTGGGATAATACGATTGTAGCTGTAACCGGTGTCACAACCTACAAGGCGACGTTTACTGCAACTCTTAACAAGTACCTCATCACGTTCCAGAACGAAGATGGCAGCGTAATAGAGGCAAAAGAGTATGAGTACGGCGCAACGCCTGTTGCTCCTGCTGATCCTACCAAGGAAGCTACGGCACAATATACATATACCTTCAGTGGTTGGGACAACACGATTGTAGCCGTAACCGGTGCCGCAACCTACAAGGCAACGTTCACCTCTACTTTGAACAAGTACCTCATCACGTTCCAGAACGAAGATGGCAGCGTTATCGAGACTAAAGAGTATGAGTATGGCACAACACCTGTTGCTCCTGTTGATCCTACCAAGGATGCTACGGCACAATACACCTATACCTTCAGTGGTTGGGACAACACAATTGTAGCCGTGACCGGCGAGGCAACATACAAAGCTACGTTTGAGGCAACAGTTAATAGCTATATTATAACCTGGGTGGACGAAGATGGTGTAACCGTTCTGTATGAGGGAGAGTTTGAGTATGGCTCGATGCCGGAGTATGGTGGTGCTGATCCTGCTAAGGAAGCCACAGCAGAATATACATATTCTTTTGCCGGTTGGACTCCTGAGGTCGTTGAGGTGGTCGGTACTGCAACATACACGGCAACCTATACCGCCACAATCTTTACGGGATTGGACAACACTATTGGTGACCAAGCTGCCGTGAAAGTGGTAGAGAATGGTATAGTATATATTGTACGCGCGGGTAAGAAATACGCAATAACCGGTGTAGCAGTGGAGTGATTGCGGGAATTCCAAACTCCTACAAACAGCCAACACCAGTATATATTGACCAAATTTGGGCAATCAAACAATAACAAATACTTGTATGACAGCAATACAGCTTAATGCAGACATATATCGTAGCTTAGGTGTGATTGCGGAGGACGAATCCGCTCTTGCTAAGGTGGCCAAGTATCTGCGTCGTGTGGCTCAGAGTCTCACTGACGACCCTACCGAGATGACCAAGGATGAGTATTTCGCGAAGCTCAAGCGCTCCGCTGAGCAGTATGAACGTGGTGAATATACCACCATGTTACCGGGTGAGTCTGTTACAGAAATGTTAAGGCGTCAGGGGTATGATATTTGAGTTGCGGTTTACTGATTTACGAAACCAAAATAATATTCCTCGTCCTCGCAGCATACGGGCATTATAACGACAAGTGACAATACGGTATATATTGACAAATATTGGTCAATTTTAACATAGCAAACAAACATAAATTATTAACAATTTTATAAATCAAAAACTAATGAAAAAGATTTATTCTTACGTGCTGATGGCAGCGATGCTGCTGATTGGTACAAGCGCTTGGGCGACAACCCGTACTGCATCTAGTGCAGAGGAGTTGAAAGCTGCATGGCAGGCAACAGAAGATGGTGATGTCATTCAATTGACGAATGATGTTACGTTTACCCAGACGCTTTGGCTTGGAACGAGCAAAATGGACGACCCTTCCAAGTCTATTACGTTAGACTTGAACGGATGGACTTTGGAAAATAAAGCGAAGATCCGTGATATGTTTCTCATTACTCATGGAGAGTTGAACATCATTACCTCTGTTGCCGGTGGTCAGATCATTCAAGATGGACCTATCGGGCGTAATAGTACTAGTGGTAAAAACACACCGTGCAATGAACAACTATTCTTGGTGACTGGCTCTACATATAAGAATGTGAATCCGAAGACCGCTACAGAGGGGTATTATTCACATCTTGTGATCGGCGCAGGAGTGACTGTAGAAGCTAAAAAGCAAAATGCAATTGTTATTGATGAGATTGCAAACCAGCAGTTGTATGCGGCAAAGGTGACAGATTACTACGATGATGCTCCATTGGTTGCCACAGCTGGTGTTAGTGTTCCTAATAGCAGAACTGCACCCTATAGTACGAAGGCTTATACATACGTATATACAAACTCTAGTAATAAGGATGTATATGGCACCAAAGGATTAGCTAATGGGGTTCGCATTGATATTTATGGAAATGTTAAGGCTGAGAAATACGCATTCAAAGCTAATGGTAATTTAGGATCGCCCTCCGGAATGTTGCTTAATAACGTTAAATATGATAAAACAAAAGATGGTTCTCAGAACTCGCCAATAACTATTGAAGATGCACCGGGAAGTAATACGTATGAAATTCAATCAACTGATATAGATTACTCTCCATTTATTAGAATTTACGGCTCGGCAGACCTTCGTGTGCCGGCTTCGAACGACAAATCTAAAAAGCCTGTTGCCGTATATTGCTCCGGTTATGCACGTTGGCTGATTGAAGGAACATGTGTAGGAAGTACTGCAGTATATGTAAAATCTGGTGAAATAGAAATCAATGATGCAACTATCCAATCCAATTATACAGGTGATTACGTACCAGCTTCGGCTACGAATAGTGGTGTAACTGCTTCAGGAAGTGCCATTGTTATTGAGTCAAATGCCGCATATTCTGGTGATATTGATGTCACTGTCAGTGGAGACTCCAAGGTTACTGCAACAAATGGCTATGCTATTGACGAGGCTGTTACTTCTGCGGATGAGACTGAGGTGAATGCTATTACTATTGCCGGCGGTACTTTTGAAGGTGGCAATGTAGGAACGAGTGAAAATCCGGAACAAGGAACCATTCAAATATCAGACAAAACCCCCGCTCAAGAAACTACTATTACTGTTGTAGGTGGAGAAATTAATGGTGAAGTCGCTGTTGGCAACGAAGGTGATTTGGATGATATAGTGGATACTTCGAACTCATATGTTACTGCAGTTACTGATCCAGAAAGTGGAAAAACGACATTGGTCGTAAGCACTGGCTCTGCTCCAGTTCCTGTAGGTGATGCCTTTGATGTTGACAACTTTACAGAGGGTGACATTGATTTGAGTGATGGCGAGTTGAGTAATAAAAATCAATCGTTTGATAGTGAGACAGTTACAAGTATTACAGTCGGAACACTGAAAATTAATCCTGCAGACGATCCTGTAACACTAACGATAACTCAAGGACATACTATTAAGGCTGATAAGGTTATCCTAGGCTACAAAGGTCAAATTATTGTTGAGGCCGGTGCTTCGCTCATCGTTACAGGTGATCAGGGTATTACTGCTCCGGTAGCCACTAATATTATACTTAAGGCTTCAGAGACAGACCAGGCCGTATTCCTCTTCAAACCGACAGTAAGTTCAAATCGTCACCCGAATGCTACAGTTCAGTTGTCAACAAAAGCCCATAAGACAGGCGAATCGGAATTCGTATATGAGCGTTTCGCTATTCCGACTAATGATGGCTCAACAACAACGTATAATGCCTTGAGTCTTGATACGGTTACTATTTACGGATCTAACAAAACTGTTGGTGCCGGTGGACTATTTGAGCAAGGATTGTATGGATGGGGCGGTTCTGATTGGGAGGCTGTTGATAACTGGAAAGATTTGAAGTCTTTCTATGGATACCAGTTGACAAACTCGTCGAAATTCGGTAATGTGGTGTATACATTCCAGGGTAACCTCGTTGGAAATACACCTCAGAGTTTCACGTTTACTGATGCTGGTTTCGGATTCTTCGGAAATAGTTACACAGGTGATATCAATATTCTAAAACTCTTCGAGGGCTTTGATGCTACTATGCAAAAGTGTGTATGGGTTTATGATCCCTATACGGACTCCTTTAAGTCTGTAACACAAGGTTCCTACGGCTCTGTTAAATATGGAACGCGTGCAAATTCGCATGGCTTTATTACTGATATCCGCTCGATGCAGGCGTTCATTATGAATACTTTCGCTGAAGGACTCAGCAATGCTGGAGTCGATTATGCTAATGCAATCTGGGGTAACCCTAAATATGGTATTGCTCCTTCCTCCGCTCCTACACGACTCAGTGCTACCAATGATGACCATATTACAATATACGTAGCTACTGAGAGTAGTGAAGATGAAGTAACGATTGTTCGTAGCAATGAATACTCTGATGCATTTGACAATGGCGTTGATGCAAACAAGTGGATGAACGAAGGTAAGATGAACTTGTATGTTGAAACGAATATTGGAACGATGTCTAATGTTGCTACTGATGAAATAGATGAGATGATTATTTCATTCCAGTCTGGCAAAGAGACTAATTATATGTTAGGATTCGACAACCTGCGTGGCGAAGAGTATTATATTCGTGACATTATGACAGGTGAGGAAATTCTCATGAAGGAAGGTGTTACTTATAACTTTACCCAGGAAGCAAATACTATTATCCCTGCCCGCTTCCAGATTGCAACAATTGCTAAAGTTGTTACAGGTGTTGAAGATAATCAGAATGCTCCTGTTATGCAAAAGGTAATGCGAAATGGTCAATTGTATATTTTGCGTGACAATGAGTGGTTTAATGTTGATGGTCGTCAAGTTAAATAAAATAAATAAGATGTCAAAGTATGTTACACCACTGATCGAAGTGGTAAAATTGTGCGGGAGCAACATTGTCATGGAATCACCGGGTGGTACACCGCCTTCAGGTATGATAAATACCCCTGGTGGCGGAACAAACAATCCGGGTGGCTTCGGTGAAGGTGCTCCAGGACGATGGTTCTAATGAGTAATTATAAAATTTATATACAATGAAAAAGATTTTAGCATTAGCATTTGCGATGGTTAGTGCCGTCGGTATGTTTGCTGCGATTAATTCGCAATTAACTATCTATCTTGATAATGTAGATAGCGATAAAGAAATGGAGGCACGTATAGCTTGCGGCGATACGTATAGTCCGTTCAATGCTGCTTCGTGTGCGTCGTATGTTGGAATGTACACCAATGCGAGCAATATAGGTCTATACGTTCAGTACAATGCGGCGAATTATTCTGAATTGTATGCCCCTGAATTGGTAAATGTTCCTCTGGTTGTTGTAACCAGTCGCGAGGCTGCCTCGAAACAACATTACAAATTCTTTGCTGAATTAGGTGCTGCTGCCAACAACTCTCAAGAGGTGTATGTTACTGATCTTCGTCCTGATGGAGGTGGAGAGCCGGTTAAGTTCCTCTTGAATAATGCAACGGAGTATGCTTTTGATTTGAGTGGTGAAGCTTCTTTTGTCGCTGGAGAAAATATTGTGATTGCTGACCGTTTCGTTATCAACTACGTGGCTCCTGTAGTTCCTGATTTCGAAATCTGCTTCCGTGACAACAAGTTGCAGATCACCGCTAACCCCTATGCTGAGAACGTAGTGGTTAAGGATGCGAATGACTCGAAGGTGGTTAACGAAGCTCCTGTTACTCCGTATCAGGAGATCGACCTCTCTGCTCTGGCTGCCGGCCGTTACACGGTTGAGCTCGCCGGTGGTGTACGTAAGTTCATCATTGTAAAGCAATAATCGCTTGCATTTACACCCTGTAGGGCGTTAGGGCACGCAACTAACTGCTTGTGCTTAACCGCTTTAGCAAGGTTTATCACAATCCACCAATCCCAAGGACTGCTACGGTAGCCCTTGGGATTGGTGCGTTCTCTGACTTGAGCCGAGCGTTGCTTTTGGGATAATTGTTGGCAATTGTTAACCATACTGATCTTACACCGCACTCGCCTCGCGCGGATGTGAGGGCGCGCGTAGATAGTTGTTAATTGGTTGTTGTAGAGGGTTTATCAGAGGCGAAACATACTCGGAAAGGAGTTCGTTCGCATGGCTTCACAACAAAAGAGAGCCGCCTTGCGGGCGACTCTCTTGTTGTATCCGCCAAGATTGGCGGATGACTTAGCCAATTAGGCAGAAATACTTCTTAGCCTATTTGGCACGATTACTTCTTATCTCGCAATGCTCGAACGATTACTTCAGCTCGGCGAGGTACTTGATCGTACGAACCATCTGGCTGGTGTAGCTGTTCTCGTTGTCGTACCAGCTAACGACCTGTACCTGATAGGTGTCGTCGTCGATCTTGGCAACCATGGTCTGCGTTGCGTCGAACAGCGAACCGAACTTCATACCGATAACATCGCTCGATACGATCTCATCCTCGGTGTAACCGAAGCTCTCGGTCTGAGCAGCCTTCATAGCAGCGTTGATACCCTCTTTGGTGATGTCTTTACCCTTAACAACTGCAACCAGGATAGTGGTCGATCCGGTAGGAGTCGGAACGCGCTGAGCGCTACCGATCAGCTTGCCGTTCAGTTCAGGAATAACCAGGCCGATAGCCTTGGCAGCACCGGTGCTGTTCGGAACGATGTTCTGTGCACCTGCGCGGCTACGACGAAGATCGCCCTTACGCTGCGGGCCGTCCAGAATCATCTGGTCGCCGGTGTAAGCGTGGATGGTTGACATGATACCGCTCTGGATAGGAGCATACTTGTGCAGAGCTGCAGCCATAGGAGCCAAGCAGTTCGTGGTGCAAGAAGCAGCAGAGATAACCGTATCAGCCGGAGTCAGAGTCTTGTGGTTAACGTTGTAAACGATGGTCGGCAGATCGTTGCCTGCAGGAGCAGAGATAACAACCTTCTTTGCGCCGGCCTCGATATGTGCAGAAGCTTTAGCCTTGCTGGTATAGAAACCTGTGCACTCGAGAACTACGTCGATACCCAGTTCGCCCCAAGGCAGCTCAGCTGCGTTAGGCTTAGCGTAGATAGTGATCTCCTTACCGTCAACGGTGATCGAACCCGGAGTAACGACAGTCTTGCCGTCCTCAGCAAGAACAGCGTCCTTGTAAGCTACAGTGTGCTTACCCTCACCGAACTTGCCGGCGAAACCGCCCTGAGCGGTATCGTACTTCAGCAGGTGAGCCAACATCTTCGGGCTGGTCAAGTCGTTGATAGCAACAACCTCATAACCCTCAGCCTCAAACATCTGACGGAAAGCCAGACGACCAATACGGCCAAAGCCGTTAATAGCTACTTTTGTCATAATTGTGTGTTAGTTTTTTTGTTTTTTATTGTTATTGTTTTTTATTGCCGTAATCACCACTAGCCGCCTAGTCATCTAGCCGTCTAGTCGCCTATGTGCATTTAACGGTACAAAGTTACGAAAAAATTTTGATATATGCAAGAACTTATGCAAAAAAATTATTATTTTTTTTGTCTATTTGCAAAAATTACTCTTTTCGCATATATTTGGGCATCACTTCTATGAACTTTTTTGCCGCTTCATCCACGTCGCCGAAGAACTCTCCGCCAGAGGCATTCATGTGCCCTCCGCCGCGGAACACTTCCCGGGCAAGGATATTTACGGGTCTGTCACCCTGGCTGCGGAAGGAGATCTTGGCTTTGACCTTTGCATCGCCTGCTTCGGGCTTCTGGTGCGGCGGAATCTTGTCCTCGCGCATAAAGACGGAGTAATATACGTCTTTGATCTGCAGCGGCATATTCACTATGCCCTCCATGTCGCCCGATTTGGCGTTGAAGCGGTACATCTCTCGCCGGTTGAGCGTGATGAGTGCGGTGTGGTACTCGGGAAAAACTTTCATCTTATGGTACAGGCAGTAGCCAATCATCCGCAATCTGTCCGCCGTATAGGCGTTGAATACGCGGTCGTAGATAGCGTCCTTGTTGATACCTGTTGTCAGCAGCATGGCTACAATGTTGTACATCTCCGGCTCGCAGGAGTTGTAGGAGAAGTTGCCCGTGTCGGTCATCATTCCCGTATAGATGCAGGTGGCAAAATCCGGGGTAAGAATGGCGTCAAACGGAATGTCGATGGTATAGTGACGTAAGGAGATGGTCCCGTGATGGTCGCGTGTATTGTCTAGGATTGGCTCGAAACACTCACGACATTGGCTCGATGTTCCCTCGATAACGGCCCGATTATCCTGCACGATTTGGTACACGAGCCTGAAGACCAGTTCGCTTGCCGAGGCGGAGTCGGGATAGGCGATCTGCTCAGGATGATTGCTGCACACGGACGACAAGTGGTGGTCGATGATCAGCAGGCTTGCGTTGTCGGCATTTTCTCCGTTGTTGCTGGCGTTTTCTCCGTCTTTGCAGGCTGTTTGGCTGCTCTCGTAGGCGTTGAACCGTTCGGCGAGGATATCCGACAGGGCAGCCACTCGTCCCGGTTCCGCTATATCCGTGCAGATAACGAGATCGGCGTCTCGCAACGCTTGAGCGGCAGCCTCGGGGTTCTGCTCGTACTGAACGATTGCTTCCACACCCGGAAGCCACGCCAGGAAGTCAGGAAACGAGGTTGGCACAATGTTTGTTACTTGTTTGCCGAGAACCGACAAGAAGTGCCTCATGGCAAGACTGCTGCCCATAGCATCTCCGTCAGGATTCTGATGGGTAATGATGGCAACGGATTGCGCGCTACTGATGCAATGCCGCGCATGCTCCAGTTGAAGAGGCGTAAGTTTGTCGGAAAGTGCCAATTTATTCATAAAAAAGTGACGTATTATTAAAAAGTTGCTACAAAGATACAATTTTTTTTGCAAATATCAAAATTTTTTTGTAACTTTGTGGCGGATTGTGTGCGCTTGGTGAAAATTGAAAGGTAAAAAGTGAAAAATCGCGGTGAAGGAAGCGCCAAAAGAATCCGCAAGGTAAGAACAAAATAAAACAAATTTATACGATGAAGAAAACATTACTTACATTTGTAATCGCGCTGTGTGCGCTGTGTGTGCGTGCGCAAGAGGACAAAGTGTTGATGACCATTGACGGCAAACCTGTCATGCTGTCGGAGTTCAAGTACATCTATGAGAAGAACAGTCAGGAGGCCGCCGGCGGACAAAAGTCGCTGGAGGAGTATCTGGATCTGTTCGTCAACTTCAAGTTGAAGGTGACTGAGGCCGAGCATCGCGGAATAGATACCACCGAAGCGTTTATCAAGGAACTGAAGGGCTATCGTGCACAGGCAACTCCGAAGTACCTGACGGACAACGAAGCTATGGATGCGTTGGTTCGCCGTACGTACGAGTGGCAGAAGTATGACCGCCGCGTGGCACATATCGCCATTGAGTGCCCGATGAATGCCGATTCGGCAACCACAGCCGAGGCACTTGCCAAGATCAACGATGCCCGCGAGCGTGTGACGACCGGAAAGATGATCGTCAAAGGCCGTGGCGGCAAGAAACGTCCGCAACGTGCTAAGCGTGAGGACTTTAAGGTTGTAGCCGCTGCTGTATCCACCGATCCGGGAGTCAAGGAGAATCAGGGCGAGTTGGGCTGGATCAGTCCTTTCCGTTTCGTTTATCCGTTCGAGAAAGCCGTATATACCACTCCTGTAGGCGAGGTAACCGAGGTGTTCCGTAGTCCTTACGGATTCCATATCGCGCTGGTGGAGGAGGAACGCGAGCACGAGGAGGTTCAGGCTTCGCATATCATGAAGACTGTTCCCCGCGGCGACAGCCTGGCAGCCATACGCGCCAAGGCACAGATAGACTCTATCTATCAACTGGTTAAGCAGCCTGATGCCAAGTTCGATGTGTTGGCACGCGAGTTGTCGGACGACAAAGGCTCGGCTATGCGCGGCGGCAGTCTCGGCTGGTTCGGTCACGGAGCGATGGTTAAGCCGTTTGAAGATGCCGTGTTCGGATTGAAGAACGTGGGCGATGTAACCGAACCGTTTGAGTCGCGCTTCGGTTGGCATATAGCCAAACTGGACGGCAAGCGCGGTACGCTGCCTTTCGAGGACGTGAAAGATGACATCAAGAAGCGTGTACAACGCGACGAGCGCTTCAAAGAGGTGCAGGAGAGTTTCATCAGCAAGACGCGTGCCGAGTATAACCTGCCCGCCCGTATGACCGACGCTGAGGTAATGGCTTATGCCGACGAGCACCTGGAGCAGAAGTATCCCGAGTTTGCGCGTCTGGTAAAGGAGTATCACGACGGCATATTGCTGTTCGATGTGTCGCTGGAGGAAGTGTGGGACAAGGCTGCCAAAGATACAGCCGGTCTGGAGGAATACTTCAAGGCGAACAAGAGCCAATATGTGTGGGATGAGCCGCGATTCAAAGGTATAGTGGTATATTGCCAGGACAAGAAGACTCTGAAGAACGCCCAGCGAATCATCAAGCATGCACAGCCGGATTCGGTAATGAGTTATCTGAGCCGCCTGAATACCGACAGCGTGAAGTATGCCCGTATGGAGCAAGGCTTGTGGCTGCCGGAAAAGAATCCTGCTATCGACAAGTACGGCTTCAAGAACAAGAAAACTGAGTTCATTCCTGACTCGAAGTATCCGTTTGTATTCGTGAACGGTAAGGTGCTGAAAGGCGCCGAGGTGTATACGGATGACCGCAACCGCGTAGTGTCGGACTATCAGGAGTATCTTGACGCCAAGTGGATCGAGGCGTTGAAAGCCAAGTATCCGGTAGTAATTTACAGAGACGTTCTAAAACAATAGCGTGAACAAACCTGTCGGATACATAATAGGCGTGAGCTGTGTGGTGCTACTGGGCGTAGTGTCATACATGTATCCGTTGCGTTGTGACCTGACGTCAGACAATCGGTACAGTCTGAGTGACGCCACGAAAACCTTGCTTGTCGAGTTATCCGGTCAGGTGGACGTTGAGGTGCTGCTGGACGGCGATCTGAACAGCGGTTTCCGCAGGTTACGGCGCTCCACGCTGGAGTTGGTGGATGAGATGAGCCGGTACGGGCAGGTTCGTTCGGTAGAACCGAAGGCCAATAGTACCGACGGCTTGCAACCTACCGTGATTCATGAGCGCGAGCAAAACGGCAAAACAGTACAAACGACTGTTTTTCCGTACGCGCGCGTCACGTATGGCGGGCGACAGACGGTTGTACCTCTGCTGAGAAACAACCGCGCTCTGAACGGTGAACAGAACCTGAACAAGAGTATTGAAGGGTTGGAGTACGCGTTTGCCGAGGCGATACACAGCATCAGCCGCGATACGATTGAGCGTATAGCGTTTCTGGAAGGTCACGGCGAACTCTCGGAGGCCGATGTGTATGACGTTAGCCGTCAACTGAGCCGCTACTTTGACGTCGATCGCGGAGCGTTGACTAATGATGTACGGGCTTTGGACCGATATAAGGTGGTGATAGTAGCCGCTCCGCAAGAGCCGCTGAGTGAGAAAGACAAATACATACTCGACCAATACGTAATGCACGGCGGTCGTGTGCTGTGGGCGATTGACGGAGTGCGGCTGTCGGAAGAGATGTTGTCAAGCGAAGGTCTGACACCGATTATTCCGCTGGACGTGAAGTTGACAGATATGTTATTCCGCTACGGCGTCCGGGTCAATCCTGTGCTGGTGCAGGATCTGCAATGTCTGACTGTTCCCGTGGATGTGTCGGGCGAGGCTGGACAACCTCAATACCAACCTATGCCGTGGACGTATGCTCCGCTGTTGCTGACCTCGGTCAGTTCGCCCGTGACAAGGGATGTGATGCAGGTCAGCAGCGTGTTTGCGTCAACAATAGATACGGTAGGCGGTTCGGCAGATATACAGAAGGAAGTGCTTCTTGCAACCTCAACCGCTTCGCGCGTGACGCACGCTCCGGCGGAGATAGACCTGAGTAACCTGCAGGTTGATCCGCAACTGTTCGGCTCGGCGTATCTGCCCGTAGCAGTTCGGTTGGAAGGCGTTTTTCCGTCGGCGTTCAGCCATCGGATGATTCCCGAAGGGTTGACAGATAATAGCCGTTTGGATAAATCCGTGCGGACTCGCCAACTGGTAGTGGCTTCCGGCAGTGTGCTGCAGAACCATTGGCAACAGGGTCAGCCGTTGCCGGCAGGCTACGACCGATATACGGGCGTGCAGTTCGGTAACAGAGATTTTGCGGTGAACGCAGTGCTCGATCTGGCGGACGATAACGGCCTGATTGCACTTCGCGAAAAGAATATAACTCTGCGTCTGCTCAACGACAGGCGTGCGCACGAGTTACGCGGCGCGATACAGGTGATAAGCGTGGCAACACCGCTGTTGCTGATAGGCTTGCTGGCGCTGTGTGTAGGATTGATTAGAAGAAAAAGATATATTTGGTCATGAAAAGGATACTGTTATATGGTTTGCTGCTTGTTGCGATGAGCATACAAGCCCAGGACGTGTTACCTTATCCGATGGATACGATAGACGGCAAGGTTTACTACCGCTACACGGTAGAGAAGAGTATAGGTCTGTACAGGATAAGCAAGAACTTCGGCGTTTCGCAGGAGGCAATCTTGCAGGCTAACCCTGATCTGGCTACCCGCGGGCTGAAGTTTGAGGAGGTTATTCTCATTCCTACTGCCTTTACCGTAGCACCCAAGCCGGCAGAACCGGTGAAGAAAGTCAAACTCACCGAGATGAAGAAACAGGAGAGCAAACAACCTCAGTTCGTGGAGGCTGTGATGGCCGTTAAGCGTGACTCGGTGCAGGAAACTATTCCGCTGCCGATGGTAGCCGCAGAGGCTGAACAGCCGATGAATGGCGATACATCCCTTACAGCGCAGGCCGAAACGCAGGATTCATTGCAGGAGGTGCGTTACATCGATACTATCCGTCTGGCGTATCTGCTGCCGCTTCATGCAGAGATCGCTCAGCGCAGCCCGTCGCTGGACAGATTCTATGATTTCTATTGCGGTTCGCTGCTGGCAATCAAGCATCATGACACCACGTATGTTGACAGCTTGGGCGGCAGGTATGCAACGTACTACGACATCCATACGTATGATGTAGGCAAGTTAGGCAATGTGGTCTGCCAGTTGATAGACTCCGGTGCACTGGCGAACGTAGATGCTATCATCGGTCCGGCGTATATGAAACAGGTAGAAGTGTTGTCAGCATACGTTGAGGAGCACCATATACCTACGCTGATTCCGTTCCTGCCTCAGTTGACTCCCAAACTGAACGAGAATCCTTATCTGCTCAAGTTCAATCCTGCGGATCAGATTCATACAGGGGCTCTTATGCAGTATTTGGATACCATGCGCAACCGGATAAACATCGTACTCGTGGACGCTTACGAACAGAAGTTGGATTATCCGATAGGCATTCGCACACTTCGCGACAGTATATCCGCTCGCAGCTTGCCAACCACGCATACATCGATCCGACAGATATTGGCCGACTCGGTGGGTGCCGCGCTGAAGGACAGTGTGGAGAATATCCTGCTGTTTCACTCGGAGCGCTATTCGAATGTGCAACTACTGCTGCCCTACCTGCTCTCCGGCAGGCGAGGCAAACAACTGACTGTACTCAGCCAGTATGCATGGCAAATTGAGCGTATCATTCTTCCGCAGTTGTTCACGAGTGTGTTCCGTACACCTGATTCGGAGGCGGAGGCATTGTACGAGCGGGATTTTGCGCATTACTTTGGCCACAAGTTGTCGTCAGAGCAACCGCGCTACGACCTGCTGGGTTATGACCTGACTGCATATATGCTGGAGAACTTGAGGCAGGATACTTTCCAACCGGCTGATACGATATACGAGGGATTGCAGTCCACCATATTATTCAACAAAAAAGATAATGGCGGTTACGAAAACAACTATATTGTCATCGAGAGGCGTTAGTCTGCTGTTGCTGCTGATGGCGTGCACTTGCCTGATGGCTCAGCCCCGCCTGGAGCAGCCGGAGATGTTTGTCGGCGCATACGGCGGAGCTACCGTCTCCACGGTGTTCTTCTCGCCGAAAGTGCCGGGCATGGAGGACTTTCTGAAGGTACCTCTCGGCTACAATGTCGGTGCCGTGTTCCGTTATGGCGGGCATAAGGTCTGCTCGTTTCAGGTAGAGGCGGGTTATGCCCAACGCGGTTGGCGCGAATACGCGACCGACGGAAGTTATGATTATCGCCGGACATTGCATTATATGCAGGTACCGCTGCTGGCGCATATACATTTTGGCGGTGAGCATGCTCAGGGATTTGTCAATCTGGGTCCGCAGGTGGCGTATTGCCTCGCATCGCAGGAGTCCGGTACCAAGCAAACGGCGTCAACGTACCAATACAGAGCAATTGACCACAACTTTGATTGGGGCGTAGCCGGCGGAATAGGATTCTATGGGATGGCGCGGAGAGCCGGAGTGTTTCAGTTGGAACTGAGGGTTCATTACAGCTTCGGCAGCCTGTACAACAACTCCCGTGTGGAGCATTTCGCTGCCTCCAACACACTGACGGCAAGTCTGAATTTTGCCTATCTGTGGCAGATAAGGTAATGTTGAGAGTTGAGAAGCCTACCCCCGGCCCTATCTGGGTCAGAGCGACGCTCTCCGCTGCTCTTCCGGTTCGAATTGCCAATCCGAGGCAATTCTCCATCTCAAGGGAAGGGAGAGGTTGAGAGTTGAGAGTCGTTGAGTGTTAGAGTTGAGGGTTGAGTGCTTAGAGAATTGAAATAGGGAAGTGTAACGAGTATAGTTAAAATTATCGAGATTATGAGTGAAGAAAAGAACACATACGTAGTGCTGAGGCTGTCGTCGCTGGGAAATGTGGCGATGCTGGTGCCTGTTATGACTCAATTGAGTCAGGCGTATCCGAACGACGAGTTTGTCGTTATGTCCCTCAAGCCGTTGGCAGACCTGTTTTACGGGCTGAAAAATGTCCGCTTTGTAGAGGTAGCACCGGAGTTGGAACACTCGCATAAGTTGTGTAGCCTTGCCAAGCAAATCAAAGCCTTGAATCCCGTCAAGGTGTTTGATCTGCAGAACGATTTCCGGACACGGGTTGTCCGCTACGTGCTGCATTTCTATGCTATCCCTACGTGCACGATTGACCTCGGTACACGTGAACGTCGTGCATTGAGTCGTGCGGGTTTTGAGAAATCCACACCGCTCAAGCCGGAGGTAGAGCGTTATGCCGATACGTTCCGCAGTGGCGGTCTGATACCGGCAGGTGAGGTGCCGCTGATGAAAGTCAATACGCAGGCGGCTGAAAAAGTGCAGGCGTTGTTCGGCAAGAAAACCGAGCGCTGGATAGGTATAGCACCGTTTGCCAAACATCTGTCGAACGTGCTGCCATACAAGACGATGAAAGATGTGATCGGGTATTATGCCCAGCAGCCGAACACACGTATCTTCCTGTTCGGCGCCGGACATGTCGAGACGGAGATGCTCCGCCAGTGGGCTTCGCTGTGGGATAACGTAGAGAGTGTAACCAACCAACTGCCTTTGGATGGCGAGTTGGAACTTATGCGGCAGACGGATGCTTTGCTGTGTATGGATTCGGCTAACCAACATCTGGCGGCTCTGGTAGGCTGCCCGACGTTGAGTATCTGGTGCGGAACACATACGTATATGGGTTTTGCCGCATGGGGAAAAGCCAACACGCAGATCCTGTCGCTTCCCGTGAGTTGCCGCCCGTGCTCTATCCACGGAACGGAGCGGTGCAGGTATCGCAATTTTGCCTGCAAAGCACTCTCGCCCGAACTGATTATAGAGCGATTCAACAAATTGCTTATAACTGAAACCAAACAATAAGTATGACAAGAATATTAGCATTAGCAAACCAAAAAGGCGGCGTAGGCAAAACCACCACAGCCATCAATCTGTCAGCAGCACTGGCAGCCGACGGCAAACGCGTGTTGCTGGTTGATGCCGATCCGCAAGCCAACGCTTCATCCGGTCTGGGCGTTGATATACGTGACTTGCAAGCCTCGATCTACGAGTGTCTGGTCAACGGCTTGGACCCTCATGAGGCTGTGATAAAGACCGAAGTGGAACATTTGGATCTTATTCCTTCGCATATTGATCTGGTGGGTGCAGAGATTGAGATGCTCAATCTGCCCGACCGCGAGCAACTGCTCAAGCGCGTGCTCCAACAGGTAAGAGGCGACTATGATTATATTCTGATTGACTGTTCGCCCTCGTTAGGTCTGATAACCGTCAATGCTCTGACTGCAGCCGACAGCGTGATTATTCCCGTACAGTGTGAGTTCTTCGCTCTGGAGGGTATAGCCAAGTTGCTGAATACCATTAAGATCATCAAGTCGCAGCTGAATCCGAACCTCAATATAATGGGTTTTGTACTAACGATGTACGACAATCGTCTGCGCCTGAGCAACCAGGTGCTCGATGAGGTGAAACGTCACTTCGGCGACCTGGTGTTCCGAACGGTGATTGCTCGCAACGTGCGTCTGTCAGAGGCTCCGAGTCACGGACAAACTATCTTGGACTACGAACCGAAATCCAAAGGTGCATTGGCATATAGAGCCCTTGCTAAGGAAGTAATGAAGAGATAACCTCGATATGTCGAAATATCGATAACCCGAAATATCGAAACAAGTATGAAAAAAACAACAGGTTTAGGCAGAGGTCTTGATGCTCTGATAGATACGTCGCATATCACCACCGGCAAAGCAAGCCGTATATCGGAGATCCCTCTGAATGAGATAGTAGCCAACCCCAACCAGCCGCGTCGTACGTTCGACGAAGAGGCGTTGCAGGAGTTGGCGGACTCCATACGTGAGCACGGCGTGATTTCTCCTATCACCCTCAAGCAGAACGAGGACGGAACGTACATGATCATTGCCGGTGAGCGCCGTTACCGTGCCGCCAAGATGGCAGGGTTATATGATATCCCGGCATACGTGCGTACTGCCAAGGACGAACAGGTGATGGAGTGGGCGCTGATTGAGAATATACAGCGTGAGAATCTGGACGCTATCGAGATTGCGCTTGCCTACCAGCGCCTGATGGACGATTACGAACTGACGCAAGAGCAAATGGCTGACCGTGTAGGTAAGAAACGCGCCACGGTAGCCAATTATCTGCGTCTGCTCAAACTGCCTGCCGAGGTGCAGATGGGTATAAAAGAGCGCAAACTGGATATGGGGCATGCGCGTGCTATACTGGGCAGTTCGTCGCCCGAACAGCAACTGTCGCTCTATCACCGAATCCTTGCCGAAGGATTGAGCGTGCGCCGTGTGGAGGAACTGGTTAACGTCGGGCAGGCAGCAGCACAAACGCCACGCAAGCCCAGAAAGAATGCCCGTTCCGCCTATCCCGCACAACAGTTATGGCTCGAGGAGCACCTGCACAGGCAAGTGAAAGTGAGTGAGAACAAGATAACCATCAGTTTTAAAGATGAGCAGGAACTGAATGCCATCATCGACCAGTTGCGTAACTAAACGTTGAAGATTGTACGGTACATAGTATTGTTGGTTGTGCTCGTCTTGCCGCTTATGGCGTATGGGAATGAGGATGACAATTTCGCCTTCAAGCCCGATTCGGTGCAACTGGTGGACGCCTCGGAGCTGAAGGTGGATACCTTGCCGCAGGTAGCCTGGCGACCTGACGCAATACGTGCGGTGTGGCTTGGTGCTATCTTCCCGGGCTTGGGACAGATGTACAACCGCTCGTGGTGGAAGGTGCCTATCGTGTATGGGGCATTGATGGGCTGCGGCTATGCAATCATGACCAATCAACGGACCTATACCGAGTACAAGACAGCTTATCTTGACCTGTATAACGACATTGCCAACGATGCGGTGACCGACGATGTGGCAAAGTCCTACAACGCTATCATACCCGATGGCTACGATATGTCGAGTATGGGTGGAACATCGGAGTATGTCAGCAAGTTGCAAAACTGGCAGAACACCTATCGCCGATACAGGGATATATCCATCGTTGTGACAGTGGTTGTATATGCTCTGTCGCTGGTTGATGCATACGTGGATGCTCAGTTGTTTGACTTTGATATCAGTCCTGATCTGTCAATGCAAGTCGAGCCGGCTGTGTACTACGACCCTGTTATGCAACGCGCCAACGGTGAGGTACATTTGGCTATTACGTTTTAGATCAGTGGCGTATAAACTCAAACGAAGTGAAAAGAACTATAAATATCATATTGCTTTTGTTGCTCTTGCTGCCTGCGCGGGCAGAGGACACAACTGCTGTCGTATCTCAGGCAGCCGATACGCTGAAAGCAGAGGCAACACTCCAACCGGAAGAACCGGCGGATTCGATAGATATCCGTCTGTTCGAATGGATGTTGGCAGGATTGGATACCACTCCCTGTCTGTCTGCGCCCGATACGTCGGAACTGCCGGACAATATGTATAAGCAGCGCTTACAGGCCTTGCCTTGCATCGTGGAACTGCCGTATAACCCTATAGCCAAGCGGTATATACAAAGGTACATCAAATATGGTCCGCGCCACACAGCGCGAATCATGCGTGAGTCGGAATACTACTTCCCCATCTTCGAAGATGCACTCAGCCGTCACGGCTTGCCTTACGAACTCAAGTACGTGCCGGTGATCGAATCCGCTTTGCGTCCGATGGCTCGTTCGCGTGCCGGTGCTGCGGGATTGTGGCAGTTTATGCCCTCAACAGCCAAACGTTATGGGCTGGAGGTTAATTCGCTGGTTGACGAACGTTACGATGTATATAAGTCAACTGAGGCCGCTTGTGTCTTCCTGCAGGCGTTGTATAACATTTTCAACGACTGGAACCTGGCAATCGCAGCATATAACTGCGGTGCCGGCAATGTGAAGAAAGCCATCCGCCATGCAGGCGGCAAACGTGACTTCTGGAGTATCTATCCCTATCTGCCTCATGAGACAAGGATGTATGTGCCGCTGTTCATCGCTTCAAACTATGTGTTCAATTACGCCGGTGAGCATGGTATTTGCCCGGACTCCATCCGCACGGATCGAATGCTGACGGATACGATAGTTATCAGTCAGCGTATGCACCTCAAGCAGGTGGCTGAGGTGTTGGATATACCTATTGAGGATCTGCGTTACCTCAACCCTCAATACACCCGTGATATATTGCCCGGTAACAAGGATTACCGGCTTTGCCTGCCACTCAACCGGACAACAACGTTTATCGAACAGCAGGACAGCATCCTTGCCTATCAGGCACGCCAACTGATTCATGACCGCCGTGCGGAGATTGATATGGCGCAAAAGACGAGTATTGCCGGAGGCTATATGGTCAACGGTACAATGTTCTATAAGATACGCCAGGGAGATACCTTGGGCAGTATAGCCAAGAAGTTCCATGTTACTGTCAGCCAGTTGCAGAAGTGGAACGGCTTGAAAGGAACGAACATCTACACAGGCAAGAACCTGAGAGTCAGCCCGTGAGTAACAGAACCATTGAATAATAGCAAACAGATAGAAGCATAATGAGCGAACGTATATATTTTTCCATGCGCGAGACGATCGACGCCACCGGCGTTGAGGCGCCTACTTTGCGCTATTGGGAGAAGCAGTTCGCTCAACTCTCTCCGCGAAAAGACCGTCACGGCAATCGCTACTATACCGCTGAAGATATAGCACTGATCAAACGTATTCGGTTTATTCGTGATGAGATGAAGATCACGCGTATCGAAGCTATCCGCAACGAATTGCAGTCCGGCGAACGGCAGACGGATGTACGCAGCGAAGCGGTCGAACGGCTGACGCGCATACGCAGTAAGTTGCAGGATCTGGAGAAGTTGCTCTGCCTGGCTTTAATCATCTGCCTCCCGCTACTGAGTTCGTGCCGCGGCAAAGATGTGTTGTCCTCTCGGCAGATGGTAGCCGTGTTGACCGATATGCACCGGATGGACGGAATGATTATTGTCACAGCATTGTCGCGCGACAAGGGTGAAGAGGAAATGGCGTATTACGATGCAGTCCTTGCTGAGCATGGTGTGACACGTGCGCAGTTTGACTCCTCGCTCGTGTGGTACACCCAACATCCGCAACGCTTCAACAAGATCTATCCCCGTGTGCTGCAAAGACTCGAGGCGGAGCATGCGTTGTTCGTTGACGAATCCGAACAGGTAAAGGCACTCCTCGCTACTCGCAAGCAGCATTTTGAGTTGTTTACTTTCGAGCGCGTGATTGGCAGTCTGCAACACGGCTACCCCTTGGATGACTACAGCCTGCCGCCTGTTGATACGATACAAGTAACGATCCCTTTGCGTGACGAATCGACCGACTGATGAACAAGAAGATCCTGATAGCAGGCCCGTGTGCTGCCGAGAGTGCTGCACAGATGAGGGATGTTTCCCGCAGACTGAAAGATGTCCTGCAGGCTGATGTGCTTCAATCGTTTGAGCCGGTCTTCCGCGCAGGGTTATGGAAGCCGCGCAGCCAGCCGTCCTCCTTTCAGGGCGTGGGTGTCGAAGGCTTGCCCTGGCTCAGTGAGGCTTCTGCTGCTCTCCTCTGGCCTGCTGCCACCGAGGTGGCACAACCTGAACATCTGCTGGCTGCCTACAAGGCAGGAATAAGACATTTCTGGTTGGGAGCACGTACTACCTCCAATCCGTTCATGGTAGAGGCGCTGGCTGACACGCCTGTTGCTGACAAACAGGACGTCGTTTGGTACATCAAGAACCCGACTTCGCCGGATATCGACCTGTGGTGCGGGGCTGTGGAACGACTCAAACGTGCAGGATATTCGGGGTTATGTGCTATCCATCGCGGGTTTGCATTGGGGGAACATACTACAACGATCTACCGTAATGCCCCGTTATGGTCGGTGGCGATAGAGTTTAAGCGCCGCTATCCCGATATCCCGCTGCTGACAGACGCCAGTCATATAGCAGGTCAGGCTGAGCGCGTGCCCGAGGTCGCAGAGCAAGCTATCCGTATGGGAATGGACGGCTTGATGATAGAGGTACACAGCAATCCTGCTCAGGCGCTGAGCGATGCACGGCAGCAACTGACGCCCGAGGATTTTGCACAATTGTTGCACCGCCTGACTCCTATTGATAGTTCATCGGCTGGCACTGAGAGTGCCGAACTGGCTTCCCTGCGGCAGCAGATCGACGAAACGGACGACGAACTATGGGCGCTCATCAGCAAGCGCATGGATATATCCCGGCGCATTGGCGAATATAAGCGTGAGCACGGCATACCTGTGTTGCAAAGCGCCAGATACGACGAACTCTTGCAGCGGCGTATGCTTTGGGCGGAAAAGCATGGGATAGACCCCGGGGCTGCCAAGCAAATAATGGATATCATCCATGAGCAGAGCGTGCTCAGGCAGGTATGAATGCCTTGCGATGCAGAAGGTGTACCGCCTGTTTGCACCATTGAATAGTGAAGATTAAAAGATAATTAGATATGAATATTTCTTACAATTGGCTAAAGCGCTACATCTCTCTCCAGGACGACGCAGAGACTGTAGCAACCATTCTCACCTCCATTGGCTTGGAGGTAGGTACAGTTGAGCAAGTCCAGTCTGTCCGAGGCGGACTGAAAGGTCTCGTTGTCGGGCATGTGCTGACATGTGTGGAACACCCCAACTCCGATCACCTGCATATCACTACAGTGGATCTCGGCACCCCGGATAGTCCGGTGCAAATCGTTTGTGGTGCACCGAACGTAGCTGCCGGACAAAAAGTGATTGTCGCTACCATCGGCACAGTCCTGTATAGCGGTGACGAGTCTTTTACGATCAAGAAAGGTAAGATTCGCGGCGAGGAATCGTTGGGTATGATCTGTGCCGAGGACGAGATTGGCGTCGGTACCGATCATGCAGGTATAATGGTGTTGCCTGCCGACACGCCTGTAGGTATGCCCGCGAGCGAATATTTCCACTTGGAGAACGACACGCTCATCGAGGTCGATATCACTCCTAACCGTTCGGACGCTATCTCGCATTACGGCGTAGCGCGCGACCTGTACGCCTATTATCAGGCGCACGGACAGCAGCAGGTTACGCTCACACGTCCCGATGAGAGCGGCTTCAGTGTGGATGAACAAGGTTCGCCCGTACGCGTGACGGTTGAGAATGCCGATGCTTGCCCCAGATACAGCGGAGTAATGATCAAGGGCGTACAGGTGCAGGAGAGTCCTGATTGGCTGAAGAAAGCACTGACTACCATCGGCTTGCGACCGATCAACAATATTGTGGATATCACAAACTTCGTGTTGCATGAGTATGGTCAGGCTCTGCATGCTTTTGATGCGGATAAGATCAAAGGTAATCATATTGTTGTCCGTAACTGTGCCGAAGGTACACCGTTTGTTACTTTGGACGGCATAGAGCGCAAGTTGTCGTCTGCCGACCTGATGATCTGCAACGAGGCAGAACCGATGTGTATCGCCGGCGTGTTCGGAGGTTTGGATTCGGGCGTCACCGAGCAGACGAAGAACATCTTCATCGAGAGTGCCTACTTCCAGCCTGTCAGCATTCGCAAGACTGCACGTCGCCACCAGTTGCAGACGGACGCCTCGTTCCGCTACGAGCGTGGCTGTGACCCGAACAATACCTTGCACGTGCTGCGCCGTTGTGCTGCCTTGGTGCGCGAACTGGCTGGCGGAACGATCTATACGCCTGTCGATGTGCAGAACGGCGTCGAGGTCGCTTTGTCAGAACAACCGTTCATGCCCTCGTTCAGGGTGGAGTTCAACCTGGATCGTTGCCATCGCCTGATTGGCAAGGATCTGGGTGCTGAAACGATTGAGACCATTCTCCGGGCTCTGGAGATAGAGATCATGGATAAGCAAGGCGATAATTATGTATTAGGTGTGCCCTGCTACCGTGTGGATGTGCAGCGCGAGTGCGATGTGGTCGAGGATATACTCCGTATATACGGTTATAACAACGTGGAGTTCCCCGACAAACTGAACACGAACCTCAGTTATGGCGTCAAGCCCGACCCGCAGCGCTTGCAGACCCGTATAAGTGAGCAATTGTCTGCGCAGGGCTTCTACGAGATCCTTAACAACTCGCTCACCAAGGTAGCATACTACGAATATGCGGGCAATCTGGATTCGTGTGTCAAAATAATGAACCCGCTTTCGCAGGATCTGGGCGTGATGCGTCAGTCCTTGCTCTTCGGCGGATTGGAGAGTATCCAGCGCAATGCCAACCGCAAGAATGCCGACCTCAAACTCTACGAGTTCGGCAACTGCTACCACTACAACGCTAAGACCGCTGCCGCAACCCAAGGTGTCGATCCGCTGCGAGCCTATACCGAAGAGATGCACCTCGGTATATGGATCACCGGCAACAAGACTCTGCAGTCCTGGGTGATGAAGGAGCAGAAATCCACGTTCTACGAACTGCGCGCCTACGTCGAGAATATCCTCCGCCGCTTGGGTGTGAATGTCAATGCGCTCGTATATACGCCGATCGACCAATCGCTGCTGTATGCCGACGGATTAGTTGTCAGTGCACAGAACGGCAAACGCCTGGGCGAACTCACTATCGTCAGCCGCGAACTGAGGAAGATGTTCGACATTGAGAATCCCGTCTTCTTTGCCGATCTTGACTGGAAAGCCCTGCTCAAGCAGAACAAACAGTTCAAACCGGTGATCACCGACCTGCCCAAGTTCCCGGCTGTCAAACGCGACTTTGCATTGCTGGTTGATAAGTCCGTGCAGTTCGCCGAACTGGCACGACTCGCTTATCAGACCGAGAAGAAATACCTCAAGAACGTCTATCTGTTTGACGTTTACGAGGGCAAGAATCTCGATGCCGGCAAGAAGTCGTATGCGCTGTCGTTTATCCTGCAAGACGAGGAAAATACGCTGAAGGATAAGCAGATAGAATCGATTATGGCACGTTTGCAAAAGGCGTTTGAGGACACCTTCGGAGCGACACTTCGCTAACCAAAACACGATATGCCGGCGACTTATGGCGCCGGTATATCGGTAATCCTGATAATTATGAAAAAACTTCAATTATTTGCTTTTTCTATGGCGTTGTGCCTCGCCCTGCCGGTTTGTGCCGAGGATGAGTCGCATCGTAGCATGAATCCGCACATGATTCGTATCGGCTGGGGCGACCAGCATTTCGAGCATGTGGTCTGGCACGCTACACCGCAACCGATGAACAAGCTTCCCGAGACCTATTCAGCCAAGTATTCGGAGCATTTCCGCTATACCCAGCATTGGTCGGTGGAGTACCAGTATCGCTTCAACCGTTGGTTCAGTTTGGGCGGATTGGTGGATGGTAGCGGCGTGATGTGGGATGATGTGATCCGCAACGGACTCGGCAATGAGATGTCGCGTACGCCTGATCGTTCTGTGTTCAACATTGTGGCTATGCCTACCATCTATTTCACGTATCTGCATCACGAGTACGTCTCGTTGCACTCAGGCCTGGGCATGGGCTTCAATATCAACGGCGGCACGGAGGTCGATACCTACGGGCGCAAAACGGTTTGTGCACCTGCACTCAACCTCACCCTCATCGGCATATCGGCGTGGTACCACAGCTGGTTCGCTTCGCTGGAGATGGGCGCATTGATCTCCCTCAACGACGGACAGAACATTTATATGTTCGGCAGCCGGTTGTTTTCCGCAACTATTGGTGTAACCTTCTAAATATACAGCACTATGACTATGCAACGATTCTGTAACGGGTTACTCGGTATTACCCTTATGATTATGCTCTCCGCTTGTTCGTGGGGACACTATTATGTGTTGGATCTTGATGATCTGCCACCTGCTATCGACAGCACCATGTTCCGTATCACCGGCACCCGCACCACTGATCTTTCCGGCGGTATGCCATCCGACTGCTATCTGCCCGGCGGTACGCCGTTCAACGAGTGGAACGACGGCAATCCCGAAGGCGACCCGCAACTTCGCCGTGCCTCCGGTGTGTCGGCTGCCGGAATGATGCAGGCTATTCTGGATAAGATGAATAGCAGCTCGGTCATCGAGATGAACGGTATCTATAAGTCGGTCGATTCCTATGGCAATCCTCTGACACTGTCCGGAAAAGTGCTTCTGCCGGCTGACGGAAAGTTTGACAGGTATATTATCGTCTCGCATTATACCATCGGCTCTAACAAGGAGGCACCCAGTAATGCTTTTCCGCTCGAAGGTATGCTCTGCAGTATGGGCTACGCACTGGTTGTCCCTGATTATATAGGTTATGGTGTCACGGCCAACATGCAGCATCCTTACCTGGTTATGAACCTTACTGCATTGAATGTGGTGGATATGTACGTGGCTGTCAAGAAGTATTTTGATGCAGCCGGTATTCGTCCCAAGTATGATGATATCTACCTTATGGGCTACTCGCAGGGCGGTGCCACCACCATGGCGGTCGAATATATGATCGAGGAGTTCTACAACCCGTATCTCCTTACCGATAATCCTATTAATATCAAGCGCGTGTTTGCCGGAGGCGGACCGTACGATGTCAAATCTACCTATGAGAGGTTTGTTACCGAAGATGTGGCTGACTATCCTGTGGCTGTTCCTCTTGTCTTGCAGGGGATGATCAAAGGTAATTCTCTTGACCTGTCGATAAGTAGAATGATTCAACCCTGGCTGTGTGATAAACTCGACGAGTGGATCAACAGCAAGAAATATACTACCGCTGAGATCAACGCATTGATCGGCACCAAGGTCACCAGTAAGATGCTAACCGAGATAGGTATGGATGTACAGAGCAGAGAGGTGAGTGAATTGTTCAAAGCTATGGTGGAGAACTCGATTATCTCCTACGCATGGGAGCCGCAAGCACCTGTGTATATCATGCACTCCATGGATGACGAGACCGTTACCTACCTCAACGCTACCAATGCCAAACAACGGTGGCAAAACGCGAATGTCATCTACAATTTCGGCCATTACGGAGGCCACGTCAAGACCTGCCTCCGATTCATACTGACCGTCAAGACATTGCTTGACGAAGATCGCAAAGACGAAAATATCAACTACGTAAATTGATGCTTATGTTAGTCAAAAGTCAAAAGTCAAAAGTCAAAAGCCGGAGCAGCCTCTTGTCTTTGACCATTCGTGGTCTTTTATCGTTGAGCGTAGTTGTCTTTGCGCTCTCGTCCTGCAACCCTGAGGCAAAAGCCGTCAGCGGTATGAAGGTGCAGATCGAAATCAACCCGTTCGTCATGTCTTCAGGATTCATCCGTGTAGCGTTTGTCCCGAACAAGGAGGCCTATTACCATGTAGGCATTGTACCTGTCGAGGAGGCGCCGGATACCACCAAATCGTCCAGCGTCAAAGGATTCATGTCATTGATGATTGACCGCGCCTACGCTGACTACCTCTACTGGCGCTCCGATTTGCTGTATGATGGAGTATCGCCTGTGGCGGAATTTCCTACTCACTCGTTGCAGTACGGTCAGGTTACGCGTAACTTCACACTGCTTGAACCCGGCAAAGATTATATGGTCTTCGCATTCGCTGTGGACGCACAGACCAACAAACCCGACGGACGATTGTTCACCTCGTATGTCAGCACCTCGATCACGTCGGAGTACGAGGATCTGTATTTCGAGTACCGCGTCCGCGGATACTGGGATTATGTCTATCCGCTCTTCTTCTCACAGATGGGTATGGGTGAGCAGATTGTCAACTATGTGCCATGGGTAGGCGCAACTGCCGATTCGGTGGATCTGGTCACCTCTGGCTACGATGGGCCCCAAGCATATTTCCTTGAGTTGTTTGGCGGGTATCAGTCCTTCTATGATGACTCCAATATCCACTTCGGCATCTATGCCCATAACAACGACGGCTTGGGCGACGGGTCGTCCGACACACTCTTCGAGGAGGGACATACCTACTACACCGGCCTCTCACTCATGGATGGCTATCTGTCCAAGGAAGCGCTGGTTATATACAAGTTCCACTGGAAGAACGAAAAAATACAATTACTCTTCGACAAAGATGACGTCCTCACTACCAAATGGTAGTACGATTAGACCTGTAGCCAAACCGAATACTTGCTGACTATGCTTGCTCACTCTGTACAATGAGCAAACGTAAATTAAAAAAAATCCCGCAAAAATTTGCAAATGTGGGATTTTTTTTGTACCTTTGCGTTTTCTATGGTTTTGACGTGTCTGCGCTGTGGCGGTGACACGATATAGTTGAATAAACAAATTAAATAATATAATTATGCAAATCAAAGTAAGTAATGCAAGTCCTATGCAGTTCCACGAAGTAACGGTTCAGGCTCATCTACCGCAGAACCTCAATAAGTTACGTGAACTTGCATATAACCTCTGGTGGGTTTGGAATAGTGATGCCAAGAATCTGTTCCGCCAGATTGACAACGATGCATGGCATCGCGCATCCTCCAATCCTGTGCTCCTGCTCAACATGCTCGGCTACGACAAACTGCTTGAGCTCAGCAAGAACCGCGTCTTCATGGCGCAACTCGACTCTATCTATGAGGATTTTACCGAGTACATGAAGGTGCCGCGTGATGCCTCGCGTCCCTCGGTTTCGTATTTCTCGATGGAGTATGGTCTGTCCAGCGTGCTGAAGATCTATTCCGGTGGTCTGGGTATCCTGGCGGGTGACTACCTCAAGGAGGCTTCCGACAGCAATGTCGATATGACGGCTATCGGTTTCCTCTATCGCTACGGATATTTCACACAAACCCTCTCGCCCGAAGGTCAGCAGATCGCCAACTACGAGGCACAGAACTTCAACAACCTGCCTATCACGCAGGTTCGTAACGAGGACGGCAGCCCGATGGTGATCGACGTGCCCTATCCCGACCGTTTTGTACACGCCTATCTGTGGAAGGTCAACGTAGGCCGTATCTTCCTCTACCTGCTCGATACCGACAACGATATGAACTCCGAGTGGGATCGCCAGATCACGCACCAACTCTACGGTGGCGACTGGGAGAACCGTATCAAGCAGGAGATCCTGCTGGGTATAGGCGGTGTGCTCGCCCTCAACAAACTCGGCATCAAGACCGATGTTTATCACTGCAACGAGGGCCACGCAGCACTCATGGGGCTGCAGCGTATGGTGGATCTCGTTAATGAGGGGCTGAACTTCCGTCAGGCACTCGAGGTCGTTCGCTCAAGCGGATTATATACCTGCCATACGCCGGTTCCTGCAGGTCACGACTATTTCGAGGAAGGCTTGTTCTACAAGTATATGCATACCTATGCCGACAAACTCGGCATCGAGTGGGGTGACCTCATCGGTCTCGGACGTGCTAATCCTGAGGATGGTGGCGAGAAGTTCTCGATGTCCGTATTTGCCCTGAACACCTGCCAGGAGGCAAACGGTGTATCGTGGCTCCACGGCGAGGTCAGCAAGAAGATGTTCTCGCCCGTATGGAAAGGTTACTATCCCGAGGAGTTGCATGTAGGTTACGTAACGAATGGTGTACACATGCCTACCTGGGCGGCTTCGGAGTGGAAGAAAGTATATAAGCAGAATTTCCCGAAGGGCTTCTGGAACGACCAGTCGAATCTGGATATGTGGCGTAATTACCTCGACATACCTGATGAGATGATCTGGGGCACACGTATGCACCTCAAGAAACGACTGATCGATTATATCAAGCACAAGTTCCAAGAGGACTGGATGAAGTCGCAAGGCGATCCCGCACGTATCGTTCGCGCCATCAACGAGATGAACCCGACGACGCTGATCATCGGTTTCGGTCGCCGTTTCGCTACCTACAAACGTGCACACCTGCTGTTCACCGACCTCGAGCGTCTCGAGCGCCTCGTGAACAATCCGAACTATCCCGTACAGTTCCTCTTCACAGGTAAGGCGCACCCGGCAGACGGCGCAGGTCAGGGACTGATCAAGCGAATCATCGAGATTAGCCGTATGCCGCAGTTCCTCGGTAAGATCATCTTCCTTGAGAACTACGACATGGACCTTGCCAAGCGATTGATCTCCGGTGTGGATATCTGGCTGAACACGCCTACACGTCCGCTGGAGGCTTCCGGTACGTCCGGCGAGAAAGCACAGATGAACGGCGTGCTGAACTTCTCCGTGCTGGATGGCTGGTGGTACGAGGGCTACGTGCCCGGCGCAGGTTGGGCGCTAACCGACAAGCGTACGTACGAGAACCAGGCTCACCAAGATCAGTTGGATGCTGCTACGATCTATCAGATGCTGGAGAGCGAGATCATCCCGATGTATTACGCTCGCAATGCACAAGGTTTCTCACCGGCTTGGGTACAGGCTATCAAAAAGAGCGTAACCGAGATTACTCCCCGCTTCACAACCAAGCGTATGATGGACGACTATTTCGACCGCTTCTACTGCAAGCTGGCTAAGCGTCATGCTACGCTGAGCGCAAACAACTACGAGCTGGCAA
>Ga0310694_10000314_pt1 | contig 66164 bp, 101 predicted proteins | sample 174DNAGHGhighgp2_FD_203884 | JGI IMG/M metagenome (GOLD analysis project Ga0310694, IMG submission 203884) | Sheep rumen microbial communities from Palmerston North, Manawatu-Wanganui, New Zealand - 1742 DNA GHGhigh gp2 (v2) (version 2) | ecosystem: Host-associated > Mammals > Digestive system...
TATTGATGTTGGAAAGGAGAATCCATTTATCCAAATCTAAAATGGTATTCAATTTCGCGTTAAATTCCGCGTTACTGAGAGGAATCTCGTTAAAGAAGCGTTTCTGCTCTGTTCCCGTGTACTGCTCGTCGGGCATACCCATAGCCCGCCACTTCTCAACCAACTTACGCTCTAAGGTAACTTCGTAGCTATCGTCAATAAGCAGCGTTAGAACTACCGAGGTTTCTATCTTATGCACAATATTATTGTCTTGGTCTAACGTCTGAACCGTTTCGTTAGGCTCTAACGTCTTACCTGTTATGCACCAAAAGTAAGCCTTGTAGATAGTTGTCTTACCCGAACCGTTTGCTCCTTGAATGTTGGAATCTTTGCCTTCCATGTTTAATTTTAAGAACCGTATGCCCTTAAAATTGTTAATGGCAATGCTTTGTAATTTAATCTTTGTCATTGTTGCTTGTATTTATGTTAAACTTAAAATAATGCTGGTTTATATTCTGCTTCCGCTTTCTGTATCATATCTTCCGTAAGCATACCTAACTTATATAATCCGCCATTCCGAACCTCTTCTCCGTTCTTTATAGCATTATTTAACCATATAATTAACGCTTCCGTACCTGTTGGCTCTCCGTTATCAGTATTACTTTTTGCGTATTGTATAGCATCTAAACGTGAGTTCCACCACGGAAGGAACTTTGCTCTAAATTGCAATAATATATCTTGTATATCAAAAGGAGAAAAAGTCCCTTTATAGTCCATGATATAACCCGCAAAATATAAAGCCATCATATATAGAGAACATTCGTTACCATAGCGAGAGATAAATAAATCTGCTGCTATATTTGCGTTCTGGTCGCTGAACGTTTCTTTGCTTGCGGACATTCCGTAGATGCCCATAATATTTGTCTTTACCACCCACTGTGCAGCACCTTTAACGTTATATAAAGCGTCCAAGTAGCTAAGCGTTATACAGGGTCTGTGTACGCACTCGTCTTTATGTGAGGAAACATAGCCCCACATACTGGGCGCAAAGAATTTATAAACGCTTTCAATCAAAGGGAAGCTCTGCTTGAACTGTTCCGCTTCCGTCCTCTGCCGTTCCGACATTTTCTCGAGGCGCTCTATCAACTTGTTCTTGGTACAAGTCGCGGACATATTCTTCCCTGTTTTTACCATTAAATTGCCTACCTGTTCCATATACGTTTCTCTTTTGTTCTGTTTTATTCCAATTAGCAACCGCACTACGCCATTTACTCATTTTATTTTTGCCAACCATCCAGTTTTTTGATTCGTAGAAGTTCCAAAACATCTCGGCATCAACAAATTCGTAACCTTTTTCTGTCGCATAAGTTCGTATCTCTTCTATTGTTGGCGGTATAAACCGACTTTCTTTTTTTGATTTATTTTTTTTATTATCATTATCATTTATTATAATGCCATTATCATTACCATTACCATTTAAATTATCAGCGACGTTTGCGACTATTTGCGACATTTGCTCGGAAATATCGCATTTGCTCGCATTTGCGATATTTGCGATTTTTTGTGAACTATCTCCCCATCTTTTAAGGTTTCCGATACGTCCTGCTTCTGCCCTTTTCTTTCTAACATCTTCATATTTTTGCTTATTTCTATTAATCTGTTGTTTTATAATAGACATAACAGCAGAAGAATATATTGGCAGTTCCGTATCTTCGTCGTATATTGCGTATCTACGAATAGCTTCGTATAAAAGAAGCCTTTCCTCTTGTGGAGCATTATCAATAGATTCTCCCCAATCTTCGTTAAATACAAAAGTGTTACGCTTTCTGTCTGCCATATTCGCGCGTACCTTATTTAATACATAGCACCCCAATATCGTATAATCTCTGCTCCTGTGTACACGGGTCGCCCGTTGCACTTGCGACGTTCGCAGTGGATATGCTGGAGTAGGGTGTGATTGTATAGCGTTTTAGGGTCAATGCCAAGAGCCTTTGCGGTTTCTTTGGCATTATATAAGCCCTGTTTACTTACTTTCGGAACTTCACTAACCATTATAAACACCTCCGCTTTTAAGTGCTTCTTCCATGTGACGTTTCTTAGTCCGCCGAATAGCGAGATAGACTGTCGCAGGAGAAAGAATATTAAACTCTTCCTGTGCCGCAATAATTGCTTGATTTTTCTTCATACCGTGAAGAACGCAATCGCCAACGAATTGAACGATAGCTTGGTCTTTTTCTTTTTTGCTTTTATAAATCATCTTTAACTATCTTTTAATATATTAATTTGTATTATTTTATTAATTTTGCACCAGAATTAAATTACGCGCTTTAAAAGTTGCTCCAAAATTAATAAATAATTATCACATATAATAGTAGACGGAGAATATTATAATAATTTTTAAGTTCAATTAAAAGAAATTTATACTTATGACAAACGAACAGACTAAAAACTTTATGGAGAGGCTAAATAAGTTTGCAATAGCCAACGGAACGACTATTAACGGTATTACTGCCGCAATAGGCAGGTCTAACTCCTATTTCCGTAACACTTTCCAGACGGGCGGATATATACGACGCGAAGTATGGGATGATATACGCGAGAAGATAGACCCGCAAGTAAACCCAGAGTGGATAGAAAAAGGAATCGGAGAGATGCGCCTGCCGTTAGCTACCGAACTTACTGGTAAGGTAATTCCACTTTTACCCGTTGCCGCACAAGGCGGAAGTCTTACGGACTTTATATCGACTATTATGGAATACGACTGCGAGAGAATCGTGTCACCCGTAAAAGACGCAGAACTTGCCATTACCGTTGCAGGCGATTCCATGTCGCCCGAGTTTCCAAACGGCAGCAAGGTGTTTATGAAGAAAATAAATGATAGCATCTATATTGATTGGGGGCAGACGTTTGTACTCGACACCATGAACGGAATAGTTATTAAGAATGTCTTCCCGTGCAAGAGTGACGATACAATGGTAACCTGTCATTCCATTAACCCAAATTACCCAGACTTTAATATTGCAAAAACAGATATAATTGGGTGGTATCGGGTGCTTGCTGTTATAGCTTTAAAATAGAGAAAAAATTAATAATGTTGCAAATTCCTTGCAGTACTAAAAATTGCAACTTGTAAATTGTCAGCAAATAAAGGCACTTCCAGCGTTTCGTGTGCAAAAACAGCCTTTTTGTGCCATTTTTACTATCAAAAACTCCCATAAAGGCTATGTCTATTCAAAAAAACGAATTTTTGTATAATACGGATTTTTCGGGAAATAAAAGGCAATAAATTGAAAAAAACGGCGTTATAAGAAATAAAAGTTGCAAATTTCTTTCAGTTCGATACAACAATGAAGATAACTATTAAGCTTGATAAACGCTATCGGCTTGCCAATGGCTGCTACTCGGTAAAATTATCCGTTGCCCGTAACGGAAAGACCTTTTATGTGCCTTTAGGTATAGAAGTACGCGAGGAAGATTGGGATGAGAGCGCAAAGAACCAGAACTATATTAAGAACGTAAAAGAGCGAAATGCTTTAAATATGTTTATCCGTAGCAGGCTGTCGCAAGCGGAGCAAACGGTGCGGGATTTGCAATTAAAAGGCACTTTACGCGACTTTAGCAATAAGCAGCTTATAGCCCGTCTGTCCGTAGAGAGAACGTCCACCGAGCAAATGCAGCTCTTCTCCCACCAAGCCACCCTCTGCCTTGCCGAGAAGAAAAACAAAGATTCCGTTTCAACGTTTCTCAGTGCTATAAAAGCACTACAAAAGTTCTGCGACTATGACGCGCTTACACTTTCGCATATAACAAAGCATTTTTTAGAGGACTTTCGCGACTATCTCATAAATGCTGACTATCGCACCAGCACCATAAATAACTATATTGCCCGTATAGGCATTATCTATAACTATGCACACCAAAACGGACACACTCCAACCTCTTTTCCTCATATACAACTTAAGAAAGAGGAAACGCGCAGGCGAAGTATGCTCGTTGAGCAGGTACGGAAACTAATATCCTGCCCGCTTTCTCCCGTGCAGCAACGCTACGTCGATATCTTTCTTCTTATGCTATATATGCGCGGAATAAATATGAAAGACCTTTGCCGTTTGCGTTTGCAAGATTATAAAGACGGAATCATTGAGTATAACCGTTCCAAGACGGGAAAGCATATCGTTATAAAAGTAGAGCCAGAGATGCAAGAGATAATAGAACGTTATAAAGGAGAAAAAGCACTTTTGCGTTTCTTCGACGGGCATAGCGAGAAAGAAGAATATCATAAGCGTTTCGGCAACGCTATGCGCATGGTATTGCAACGTATTGCGGAAAAATATGACATTGCGCAGCCTTTCTCGGCACACTGGGCGCGTCAGACGTGGACTTCGCTTGCCGTGGAGATAGGAGTGGATATTGCTTACGTCAGTGCAGGTCTTTCTCATTCTTACGGCGCACACATTACGCAAACCTATATTACTTACCGACAGAAAAAGATTAATGACGAAAGCCGTCGCGTTATGGACTATATCTTGCAAAAAGGAGAATATGCAAAGAAAAGTTAAAGCTTATTATAAAATTATTATTATTTAGTTAAATATTAATAATATAATAATAAAACCTTACCAAAGTAGAGAATATATTATTAATTTTGTGGGCAATAACTACAGGTATTGCTCATGGAATATAGCCCAAGTGAACAGTTTCGACGGGCAAATATAATTATAGATGCCGTCTGTAAAGTAGGAAAAATATCTTACTTTCACTTATTATCCGCTCCTAAAAGTACACTTATTAATACTCTTAGGGGCGTTTGCTGTATTGTGGCATGGGAATACGGGGTACACGCTCGGAGGCTCGCCAAACTCATTCATCGGACACGCGGTAACGTCCTTAACCAGCAACGTAAATACCTCGGATTTCTTCGTTCCAAAGACCCAATGACTGTTGATATATATAATAAGGTTCGCGAAGAAATTAAATTACAGATAAATGGAGAAGTATAAAGAATTAGAGCAGGTAATACCTGACACCTTGTTTCCGTCGGATAACGACGCGGAGATTCCCAACCTACGACTTGACATGCAAGCGCAAGAACTTTCTATTCCTTTCCTTTGTTGGGGAGAGCAGAAACGTACTACTAACCTTCTCGGGCTTGGCTCTATGCACTTTTACACGGACGATTACCGCTATACGGCACTCTACGACCATCCAGAGCAGATACTTCGCGCCAATCCGCGAAATATTGTTGAACCAAACTATTCTTTGTTCGACGATATGCCGATAGCCTTTGCCTTGCAGCGTATTTACAAGAAACGTTGGCTGGCGCGTGCTATGCAAGAACGCGGAATCCGTATCTTTGTCGATTTGAATGCAGCACAAAAATTCTACAAGCTCAATATGCTTGGCGTACCTATGGGCTGGCGTGCTTTTTCCACTCGCGGATATGCCGAGCGATTAGAAAACCTTGAATATGAGTACGAGATTGCTTGCAACTGGTCGCAAGACAAAGAGCCTTTGTTTGTTATTTACGGCGGTGGTGCGCCTTGCAAACGTTTTGCGCAAGAACACGGCTGTATCTACGTCAGCCCTGCCGTAACGACTAAGAAAAAGATAGAGGCATTAAAGAAGATTCACGAAGGTATAGCGTTCTTTAACGATGAATTTTCTATTAAGAATCTCGAGCAGATGACGCATTTTGACAAGCAAATAGAGGACTTTACAAGGAAAAAGCAGTTGGATTCTAAATAAGTCTTAAATGTTAATAATAGTTAATTAAAGAATCATAAAAAATTAACAGATTTTCACTTTTGCTGCTTTGTCGTACTAATTTATTCTTTAATTTTGGAGCAGAATTTACAGAAGATGAGGTACAACAATGGATAATAAATCCAAAACAACGGAAGCAGAAAGTCTGTTGGTTGATGCAAAATGAGGCTAACAAGCCCCAAAGGTGCGGGGCAGCAAAATAATGTTGTTCCGCACATTTTTATAAGTAGCTAAACAAAATAAGATACCAATATAGATTAAAGTTTAACAATAAAAAGTACAACAATGAATGACAATCAGATTATCCTAACAAAAGAAAGTACAGACAGCGATATTCGTCGGTACTTTGAAGGTGTCTTGCAAATGAGCAAGAGTAGTGAGCAATACCCCGTCAATCTCGACGACGTATGGGCTTTGGTTTATGTAAGGCGCGACGTTGCCGTTAGCGCACTACGCAGAAACTTTGTCGAAGAGGTGGACTACATTAAGAAACCCGTTGATAATCAGTCGCTCCGCGAGAATATGGAGCGAGATTGGGGTGGTCAAAACAAGGTTGATTACTTTCTTACCTTGCCTTGCTTAGAGTATTTTATTGCTCGTAAAGTAAGACCAGTCTTTGAAGTTTACAGAACTGTGTTCCATAAAGTAGCAAACAGTGTGCCTGCCATACCCGATTTTACCAACCCAGCAGAAGCAGCAAGAGCGTGGGCAGAGCAATACGAGCAGAAGTTGATTGAGGCACGGCGGGCAGACGAAGCAGAAAAGCAGGTATTGGTTCTTTCACATGAGATTGAATCCATGCAACCCAAAGTTAGCTATTACGATACGATTCTTGCATCCAAAGAAACGGTAACGACTACACAGGTCGCGCAAGATTACGGAATGTCTGCCGTTGCGCTTAACAAAATACTCTCCGACTTGCGCGTACAACACAAAGTAAACGGACAATGGATTCTCTATGCGCCTTATATCTCGCAAGGGTATGTCCATTCAAAGGCTATACCTATAACGCGGTCAGATGGACGCAAAGATGCTAAGATGCTTACAGAGTGGACACAGAAAGGCAGAATATTTTTGTATAACGGATTAAAGAACCACGGCATTTTGCCATTAATTGAAAGATAATAATTATGAAACTTATTGTAGATATAAAAGACAATATAACACCCACTACCGCTCTACGTTGCTTGCAAGCTGTTATAGAAGAGGGCAAAGTGTCGCAAGGAGAACACGGCAAAAAATATTATTGCTGGGCTACAACGTTTAAAACCGAAGAAGGCAGCGTTATTGTCTTTACTCGCCAGTACAGGAAAAATGACTGCTTTTTAATTCAAAAATTTAGGTAATATGGAATATTATGAAGATAGATTCCAGTCCGAGCAAGACGCGCTCTGCGACTATGCGCAATATTACACGCTAGATATAGACGGCGTGGAATACGCGAAAGGCAGTTACGAAGATTGTGTCTACGAGCGCGACCAGCTCTTAAAGCAGCACGAAAAAGACGGGCTTACGTTAAGCGATTGTGCTATCAGTCATCATAGCGTAAGAATATAACAAAAGCTTTAAAAGCTATTAAAACGGCGCGAAAATTATTAAAAACCATTAAAATATTCTCATAAAAGTATTAACTATGCGAATAAATTATTAATTTTGGAGCGTCAAACATAATTATTAATTAAAAAATAGGAGATACAACAATGAGACACGTAGTAAAAGGTTTTAACGCACCAACAGCGGAAGTAGAGAACAGAGTAAACGAAATGATTGAAAAGTTCAACGAAAGTCGTAGTAATGAAAAAGGTCATTATTCAATTAATGTAGGCGCAAAAGGCGCATTGTTTACACTTTGGAAGACTCATTTCTGGGACGGTGGCGTAACATACCGCTTTATTCGTACGCTTGGCAAAGATTATGAGAGCAGCGTTAAAAAAGCAATGGAGCTTACCGCCAACAGCACTTTGGAGTTATGGATTGAAGAAGACAGCAACGTTGAGTATTCTTACGACAAAGATGTTTTCTGCTTTGGCAAGTACAAAGGTCAGAAGATTGAGGACGTAGCACAAGAGAATATAAATTATCTTATTTTCCTTAAAGGAAAGCGTTACGAGTTCGACCACATGAGTAAGACAATGGAAGGTAATTTCGATAATATCGAGGCACAGGTGGAGTTTTACTTCGACACGCTGGCACAGAAGAACCGCGAGACTTGCAAGAGCGAGTATCTTGGCGCAAAAGGCGACAAGGTTCTTAACATAGAACTTACAGTTGACAAGGTTCTTATAAAAGAAGTGGAAGATTATAATCCATACGGAAGTGGTTACACTTACTGCGAAGAGATTATTTGTAACGATGCAAGCGGCAACCGCGTTAGATTACGCTTTAATTGCGGCACAGCTAATTGGTCGGTAGACTATATAGACGGAAAGAAACAATCAACGCGCAAGGCAGGCGACGTTCTTAAGATTAAGAGCGCAAAAGTATCAGCAACATTTGAGAGCCTTGGACGCAAGACAACCGCTTTAAATTACGTTAGAATGGCATAATAGGTAGCAGGGCGGCAACCCCGCCCTTTACAATTAGAGCAAAAGAAAGGGTACAGCTTAAAGAATAATACGACTATGGCAGCTTTGGAATCACAGACACAGAGAGCAGTACGCTTGTACAAAGAGGGTAAGCTCCGCGAAGCATTTCGCGTTTTTAAAACCTTTCGTATTGGGTTTACCAAAGACGAAAAGCGCAATATAGAGATAGCAGCAGAGGTGCTGGCAGGGCGCGAAACCTTTTACCGCAGCCTCGGCATAGACACTCAAAACGTTGTAAAGGCTGCTTTAAGCACCATTAGTGCTAAGTATGGGTGTTAGACGTTAAATTATACGCAAGCATAAAAATAACGCTTAATTTTAAAAAGTATGAGTATTTTAAGTATGTGTACTTCGCCCTTAATCTCCAAGTATTTCGGAAACGGAGATTGTGGCATTCATGGCGATTATCGCACAGGTATTGGCGCAAAAATGCGCAAAAAGAAAAAAGCGCAGCGCAGAGCGCAGAAGCAAGGACGTAAAGCTTCGCGTTAAAGCCTATTTAAAGCGCTTATAACAATAGTTTACACGCTAAGGCATATATTTATATATCGAAAGAAATAAACGCAGTAAATTTGCAAGAAAATATAATTTATACAATTATGTCAAAAAGAAATGGTACAACAAAAAGCGTAGGTAGTAGTTCTGCTTCGGCAAGCAGAACCACAAATATTTCTCTTACCAGTGGAGGAAAACAAGCCTCTTTCAAAAGTCTTGGTAAGAACGAAACAAAGTCTTTCGATTTTCAAAACGGTGTTAGGGCAGAGGTTTCAGAATACAAGATGAATGGAAATGGACCTTATAACTTAGATTCTATAAGAATTGAAGCATGGGTGCCTCCTACAGGTTCAACGCCTATTAATAATCTTGGTTTCTTTACTTTTCCTTATAGCTCTGATGCGTCAGAAAGGGAAACTCTGAGAATCTTTACAAGGCAAGAGGCTATCAAGGAAGCTGAAAAGCAACTCAGAGAATTACAAAAAAGGAATTTTAAATAGAATATTCATGTCTAACGAATTATTCATATTTGTTCATAAATAAATAGTTTACATACGGGGCGGTAAATTCGCCCTGTATTCAATAAACCGTAGTAAATTTGCACAAAACTTTAAAAATTCAATAATTATGGCAAAACGAACAGGTGGAACAAGAAGCGTCGGCTCAGGCAGCGCAGCGTCTGGAAGAACGTCCGCTGTAAGTTATGGTAGCGGATGGCAGCAGTCGCAATCTTCATTCGTTGGAGCCGTTAACTCGTATAAAAACGATAAAGTAGAAGTTTCGATACAAAAGAGTGGCGACAACTATAGAGTTCAAGCAATGGAACTTTCGAGCATAACGCCCCAAGGACAGTCTCTTAAGAGCGATGTCCAGTATTTCCCAACAGAACAGCAAGCAAAGAGCTTTGCTGATAGTTTTATCAAGACAGCAGAAGCGAAGCAAGTTGTCAGAAAAAAAGGAAAGTTGCCTTTCATAACAAAGAAAACTGGAAAGCTCGACGGTTTCTAAATCGAACATCTTCAATCCTTATCCGAGGTACAAGCAATCCCTATTTGTTTTAGTAATTGTGTTTGATAATTATTCTCTGCGCACAACGAGTAGTGATTACTGGTTGTGCGTTTTTTTTACTGTTTTATAAAATATTGTCTTAACTCTTCTTCTTCCCACGATAGAGGTTTATCGAATACTTCTTGCATCCGCTGGGTAGCGCGATTCATGTTTTCTGTATCTCCGCGTTTTTTATATAATATACGCAGGCGTTCATAGCAATGGGATGCCCTATATCCAACGGCAGCACACTGTTCGTAAGCTTCTATTGCTTTGTCTATGCTGCCTTCTCTTTCATAGCTAATACCAATATTGTTTAAAAATGCCGTCTTTTGCAAGTTTAGGTCATCTTGCATATTGTAAAAATACATCATGCCAGCCTTTTTGTATAATTCGTTGTCTACTTCGAAAAAAGCAGGGTACGGCTCACCTTTGGCTATTGCTTGAAAAAACACTTTGTTGTATGCGTCTTTAAATTCCTTACAATGCGCTTTCATTAAAAAGCGTTCCATTTCTTTAAATGTACATCTACCCATAAACTATTCTAATTCCTCGTAAAACCTATTTTATTTTGGCAGCAAAGGTACAAAATAAACGCGCTCGTTATATACTTAACAACCTTTCTTAACTTGTTTATACACAATTTATAAGTTTTAATATAAGCACACAAAAAGCCCGTAACTTTGCACAAAAATTAATATAACAGCATAAAAACGTATGGATAAAAAGAATTATCAATTGCTGCCTATTGGTAAGTTGCAACTCAACACAGGGCAGTTAGAAGGTTTACCCCGTAACCCACGATTTATTAAGGACGACGAGTACGAAAAGTTAAAGCGTAGCATCCAAGCATCTCCCGAGTTTTTGGAAGCCCGCATGCTGCTTGTCTATCCGTTAGACGACGGCAACTACGTTGTCATTGCAGGTAACATGCGACTGCGTGCTTGCCGAGAGCTGGGATTTGAAGAGCTGCCTTGCTTTGTCTTTAAAAAGGACACTCCGATAGAAAAGCTTCGTGAGTTTACCATTAAAGACAACGCTTCTTTTGGTAATTGGGATTACGACATTCTCGCCAACGAAAGTTGGAGCGACGACATCGACCTTTTGGGAGAGTGGGGAGCACCTATCGACTTCCTTAAACAAGACGAATGGGAGAACCTTCCTCAGATTGAAGAAGAACAAGAAGCGCCAAGTCTGGAAAAGCCCGACAAAATTACGATTACTATTCCCGTTGAGCAAAAGGAGATTAAAGACGAGATTGTGGAACTTCTCAAGGACACCCTTAAAGACTACGAAGGTATAACCATATCATAACTACCGCGCAATGTATAACGACACGCATCTTAACGTACTTATTTCGTATGCTTACCTTTACGGGCAGCAGCCTTTTATTGACTTTGTAAAAGAGCAGACAATGAACGGCACTATTAACCTTATGATTGATAGTGGCGCATTTACTAAGTTTAATAGTAAGGCCGCAATGTCGCATATTAACGTAGAGGATTACTGTAAGTTCTTGCACGAATGGAAAAGGTATGCGGAAAAGTACGTTATGCTGGACGTTATCGGCAATAGAGAGTTGTCGGTACGCAACTACGAATACATGTTAGACAACGGGTTAAACCCAATGTTTGTAGTTACGGCATTTGACAATAACTTTGAGTACGTTCGCAAGGCAGTGGAGCGCAACCCAGACATCTGTGTTGCAGGCGGCGCAACCTGTAAATCCGCATGGGTAATAAAACGTTACCAAGATGTCTACCGACAGACCTACGGAAAAGCGCGTATGCACGCTCTTGGGTACTACACGTTTCCAAATATGCTTCGTCTTAACCTACGCTCTATGGATAGTTCTTCTTGGAAAACAGCAGCAGCACGTTTCGGGCAAGCTGTTATCTTTTCTGAAAAAGAGCGTAGGACATACCGCATACAATGGCGCGAAATATTTGACGGCAAGCGTAAATTTAGCAACGAAGTAAAGGAATTACTACGAGAGAACGGCGTGTCGGCACAGATGTACTTTGAAAAAAGCAATCACACTTGCGAAAACAGCATAGAGTTCTTTATCAACATACTTAGCAACATAAAATTGCAAAAGTATTGCAAGAGATATGGCTTGCACTATTTCCTTGCCGTCGGTGCGCTGTCGGATTTGGAAAAAGTTGTCTTTGTGTCAAACAATATTAAGACAATAACCTACAAGACGTTTGTAGACCGTTTTGGGAAAGGAGGCGGAAAATGAAAGTAGACACCCATCTTAACGTTCTTGTTTCTTACGCATACATGACGAACCCGCAGCTTTGCCAGCGTGTTCGACAGCTTGTTGATGCTAAGAAAATAAACGTTATGATAGATAGTGGTGCTTTTACTAAGTTTAACGCAAAAGGGGAGTTTTCTCACGTTAATCTAAATGACTATTGCCGTTTCTTGGAACGCTACGCGGACATGGCGGAAAAATACGTTATGTTAGATGTCATTGGTAATGCAAACGCTTCAAAAGACAACTATGCTAAAATGGTAGCCCGAGGTCTAAATCCGATGTTTGTTGTAACAATGTATGACAACGACTACGACTTTATGCGAGATGCCGTCGCAAAGAATCCCAACATCTGCGTCGCTGGTGGTGCAACGACAAAGAATTCGTGGATGCAAAAACGTTACCAAGACATCTTTCGTTTCTCAAACCAAGAAGCGAGAATCCACGGGCTTGCTTTTGTAACGTACCCGACAATGATGCAACTGCCTTTGTTCTCTGTGGATTCGTCGTCATGGAAGGCTGCGTCGTTAAGGTTTGGCTCGTTGCAATACTTCGACAAGGGCTTAAAGAGCATATCTTACAAAGACGTACTGCGAGGCAAGAGCAAGCTCACGTTGCAACAGCAAATCGTTTTGCGCAATCTCAAAGTAACACCGCAAATCTTCTGTGACTTAGAGAACCACAAAGGCAACTGGTCGATAGAAGCGTTGGCAGGCGTACAGGCTAATATAACAATGCAAAAAGTCTGCAAAAGGAATCACTTGGACTATTTCCTTGCAGCATCCAACCTTATGGACATAGAAAAAATTGTCTACATTAACGACAACTACAATGATTTGAGTTACGAAAAATTTAAAAAAGAGTTTAAAAGATGACAAACGTAGTAATAAAATTACAAGTAGAAGGAGTGCATCGTTGGGAAGGTTGCAACATAAAAGAAGTCATCTTCCTTATTAACGAACACAGGCACATCTTCCATATCGTATGCAAGAAACATGTGTCGCACAATGACCGCGACATTGAAATTATACAGCTTAAAAGAGGTATTAGCAAGTATCTCTTAGGCAAGTATTCGCAAGACGGCGTGGTGTGTAATTTTGATACTAAGTCATGCGAGATGATTGCCGAAGAGCTTGTAAAGGTGTTCGGGTTGTGTTATTGTTCTGTCATGGAAGATAACGAAAACGGAGCGGAGGTAATAGCATGAGATTGTGGGCAGGCATAGAAAGAGAAGGTGCTCAAACGGGCGTAAAGACGCTTTTTGTTGAGTCTAACCGCGTCGGACGTGCTGACTTAACAATTATACGCTCAGAAGCAAAAAAACGCAATATAAGCAGAATTTACTTTGGTGCTGGTAAAATAGACGTAAAGTTTATTAGCAAAGACTGGGTAAAAGTGTTTAAAGGATTTGAAGTCGTAGTAGAAACAACACTACAAAGTTTGTGCTATTTGCATTTCCGTAGCGAGTTTAAGAGCATTATTTTGCGAAACGATATCTTGCTAAGCAACTACAAAAACATAGTACCCAAAATAGACAACGGCAAACAAGTAACGCTGTACTATGACGGTGTGACAAACGATATAAGTTCTGTTAAAGATGGTATGTACAAAGATACAGACGAAATTATAGAAGTATGAGAAAGATAATTTATTTGCCATTTGAGAATCTTCCACAAAGGTACACTAAAATGTGGAACGATAGCATTGTTGAGTGCTTGCAACCAACAGACCTCGTTCTTTGGGGTGAGAATCAAAAGGAATCTGTTATTAAAACAGGCGAATTTTTAGACACCTACGGCACTATTGACTATAAGTCTACGCAAATGGCATTAGTTGCCAGAGCTTTTCAGCGAAACATGGTAAAAAACGGAGATATATTCTACGTTCCCGACATCTTTTATCCTTCGTTGGAAGCAATACGTTATATGGCTGAACTTTCGGGTATTGGCGTAAGAATTGCTGCTTTTAACCATGCAGGACGCGCAGACGAGAATGATTTTGTTCAGCATCTCGATTCTTGGTCGGACATGCAAGAACAAGTATGGCATAGCATCTGCGACCTCGTCTTTGTTGGTTCTGACTATCATCGAAAGCGAGTAGAAGAAAAGTTCCACCCACTGCGAATCAACGTTTGTGGAGCCGTTTGGAGCAAAAAGTGGATGGACGATTTTTGCAAAGGCATAGAACGTAAAAAGCAGCATTACATTATCTGGCCTCATAGACCATGCCGAGAAAAGCAGTTTGACATGTTCTTGCGTATTGCAAAAGCAAACCCGCGTTTGCACTTTGTTATTACTTCCAGTGGTAGCAACAGGTTGCAAAACATAGAACTTCCCGTAAACGTTGAATACCGATATGGGCTAACAAAAAGAGAATACTACGAAGTTTTTGCTCACGCAGAAGGTTACTTGTCTACGGCACTACAAGAAACGTTCGGATATACTTTGCAAGAGGCAATATATTTTGGTTGCAAAGTCGTTGTACCAGACTATGCTTGCTACCGAGAGTATGCCGACAGACACTCTATTATGCCGTTTGAAGATATGTGCAAAGAAAACTACCTTACAGAAGCATTTGAATTTGACAGACTAACCCTTTCTGAGCAAATGCCAGACAATGCCAGCGCAATAGTAGAAACACTAAGAAATTTACAATAAAAACAAGAAACATTATGATTTACAGCGTATCAAAGACAATGGAAGTGGCAGGTTGCCACAAGCTCAACCTCTCTTATGAGAGCAAGTGTCAGAACCTTCACGGGCATAACTGGCATATTACCGTTTTTCTTGCATCCACGCAGTTAAACGAGGATGGTATGGTCATGGACTTCAAGCACATTAAGAACGCTATTCACGGCTACCTCGACCACGGCAACTTTAACGAGCTGCTTTCGTTTAATCCCACGGCGGAGAATATCGCAGCCTGGGTAGTCAATCAGTTCGATTGCTGCTACAAGTGCATCGTCGAAGAGAGCGACGCAAACTTTGCGCAGGCTTACGACGAGAACTTCCCTATTGCTGCTAACCTTTTAATGCAATAAAAGAGAGCGTATGAAAGTAGAACATGAATATATGATAAACGAAATCTTCTACTCCTTACAGGGAGAGGGAAGATTTGCAGGCAAAGCAGCCATCTTCATCCGTTTCTCTGGTTGCAACCTCAAATGTCCGTTCTGTGACACGGATTTTAAGCACTATGAGAAGATGACGGCACGCGCCATCCTTGCCAAGTGCTTGGAATGGAATCAATGCAACTTCGTGGTACTTACGGGCGGAGAGCCGACGTTACAGGTTACGGAAGAGTTTGTGGAGATGTTGCACTCGAACGGCTACAAGGTCGCTATGGAAACCAACGCCACAAGGGAAGTGCCCGTCAATGTGGATTGGGTAACAGCATCGCCTAAGAAAGCATACGTCAAAGAAGGTGGTGTATGGCTTACTAAGGCCGACGAGGTAAAGGTAGTTTACGACGGCGAACACGAACCAAGCACCTTTGGTATCGACGCTAACGAATACTACATACAGCCCTGCGACACAGGCAATGCCGAACGTAACAGCATTATCATTCAGAAGTGTGTGGAATATGTAAAGAATCATCCTAAGTGGAAACTTTCCTTGCAACAGCAGAAAATCCTTAATGTAAGATAACAGCCTTATGGAAGAACAGAAAAAGAAGCGCGTTCGCGCCACATTGACACAAGTTCGCGAGTTACAGAAGAAGCTCGACCAGAAAGAAATCCTCTATAATCGCCTTATGGAACGTAACACTGATTTAGAGGTAGATAACAAGCAGTTCCGCGAATCCAACAATCTTATGGAGTTGGAATTAAAGCGTCTGCGTGAAGAGAACGAGAACCTACGCAAGGACATCGACCACTACAAAGGCACGGTGGAGTATCTTCGTTCTCGCACCTTCTGGGAAAGAGTGTTTAATATCGAATAATATTTTTACTATTATGGCAAAAGAAAAGACAGAAAAAGACATCGTTATAGAGAAGCTGATTCGTCAGCTACTCATTGAAATAGGCGAAGACCCAGACCGAGAAGGATTGAAAGGCACGCCCGACCGCGTTCGTCGTATGTTCAAGGAAATCTACCGAGGCTACGACCCAGCGCAGAAGCCCAAGATTACCACTTTTCCGAATGGTACGGACGGAATCGTGTACGACACCATGATTATCGACCAAGGCGACTTCTATAGTGCCTGTGAGCACCACATGAAGGATTTCTTTGGCAAGTATTGGTTTGCATACATTCCGCATCCACAAGGAAAGATTCTCGGTTTGTCAAAGATTTCGCGCGTCGTGGGCTACTGTGCCGCACGCTTACAGGTGCAAGAGCGTCTTACGCAAGACGTGGTAAACATGCTCAAAGAGGCTCTTATGAAAGACGGCTCTCCCGAACCTTTCGGACTTGCTCTCGTAATGAAAGGCAGACACATGTGTACCGAGGCGCGAGGGGCAAGGAAAAAGGGCATTATGACCACTACAATCATTGAAGGTGCTTTCCGTAACGACCCTATCGTTCGCGAAGAATTTATGCACCAAGTAGGTAACGTAACAGAAGTATAACTATTATGGGAAGAAAAAAGAAGAATGTTGTTGCCACCGCACAGGAGCAACCCAAAACGGAAGCACGACAGCAACAGAACCCTCTCTGCGAGTTGTTCGGAAACGCTGCCGAGGCAGTTATTGACGACACGGAAAAGCGCGTAGCAGTATTAGCAGAGCTTACCAAGCATGGTATCAGTTACGGCTGCTGGGACGTGCCAGTACAAGAGAACGGCAAGACAGTGAGATTTGAGCGTCGCATCATTATCAAAGATACGGCAAGGCTCGAACAGGTAATAAACGACTTGCAACATGGCAGAAACGAAGCGCAGGCGGATAACGCCTAAAGGACTACTCGAGCAGATGGCTGGCAGAAGGATAGACCCGAATATCCTTCCCGCCAGTCATAAGGTCGTAATCTTGGAGTATCTGCTTGTGTGTCCTGCGTCGGAATTGAACGACTATCAGACGAGCGACTGCCCTAACTTCATATATGAATCGGCAAAACTGCTCATTGATAGCCGTCTGCCCGAGTATATGAATATGCTAAGTATCTGTCGCGCAATGGCACAAGAAGATTCAATAAAAGAACAAAAAAAGTAACGCATCATGGCAAAAAAGACTACAACAGCAACAAAAAAGGCGGAAAAGGCAAAGGTAGAAACACTCGTTCCTTCCGCAGAGGCAAAGGTCCAGATTAGTGGGGCTATCCTTACCTATCAGCACGAACCGCACTTAAACAAGAATATCGCAGAAAATACCTTAACGGAAGAGCAAAGCGTCTGCGTCGGTATGTTAGACAAGGCAATGAAAGTGCTGCCAGACATGGAGCTTAACCGCATTACCATTCCCGCAGTGCTGGACGAGTTCTTAAAGCAGGCAAAGGTAAGCAATATTACCGACCTTGTCGGAAAAACGGTAAAGAATGTGCCTTATATGAGTACCACAAAGAACATTTTGTACGATATTGTAAAGCGTCGCTATGGCTTAGGTCTTACAAAGCCAGTCTGCTTTGTTATCCATACCGAGGGCAAGGCAAAAGGTATCGACGTAGAAGAGGCTCTAAACGCAGAAGGTTACGGTGGGGGACAAATGGCAAGACAGCGTGAAGTTATCCTTGCAAGAGGTACGGAGTTCCGCGTAGGAAAGTACGTTATCGGCGACGAGTTTGGCGAGGTTTATCCTATTATCCACCTCTATGCAATGTAGTGCAAAATGCTATATTTTGTAAATAATAACGAAAAACGAGATTAAAACGAGATGGCAGGCGGTTTAAGTAAAGACCCCGTAAAAAGGGCAAGGCAGATTGCTAACGTGACAAAAAACAAGATAAAAAAGGGTGAAGTTCGCAACCCAAAAGGTCGTCCGCGTACTACCGTAAGCAAGATGATTACGGAGTTTGAGGATGCAGGTCTTGTCGTTCCCACGGCGCAAGAAGTAAGCAAAATCTACGTTTGTATTGCTTCACTCAAAGAAGAAGAGCTTGTCGCAATGGTAAAGAACAAAGACCTGCCTATGATGACGCGAATCGTTGCCCGTAATGTATTATCAAAGAAAGGTATCGACATCTTGGAGCGTATCATTGACCGCGCTTACGGCAAGGAGCAGCGTATTGACATTACCACCAACGGCAAGGATATTAAGACTGACCCGATTGTGGTTCAAGTCGTTGCCAACCGCGCAGAGTGGGAAAAGATAGCCGCAGAGATACCCGATTCCGACCAAAAGGAAGGTAAGTAAGTAGATGCCGAGAGTATTTGCCACAAAGAATTTCGTAAAGCTCGACGTAGCATACAGCAAAGGCTACACGACAGCCTCATTACAGGGTTCGTCGCGTAGCTCTAAAACGTATTCTATCGTTCAGTGGCTCGTTAGACAGTGTTACGACCACCCGAACACACAGGTAAGCGTCGTAAGAAAGACGATGCCAGCACTAAAACGCTCGGTGTTCCGTGATTTTAAGGAGATAATGTTCGACTGGGGCTTGTGGTCGAAAGGAAAGATGAACAATTCAGAGTTCGTCTTTACTTTTGATAACGGCTCATGGATTGAGTTCTTTTCCTGCGAGAACGAGCAAAAGCTGCGTGGTTCTAAGCGTCAGATACTCTTTGTAAACGAGGCAAACGAAATATCTTTTATTGAGTGGCAGCAGTTACAGATGCGTACCACGCGCTTCACTATCATCGACTACAACCCTTCATTCTCCGAAGAACACTGGATTAATCAAGTCAATGAAGAACGTAGAACGTGCTGGTGGATTTCGACATACAAAGACAATCCTTTCCTTGAACAGAAGGTCATTGATGAAATCGAGTCGCTTCAATGGAAGAACAAATCGCTGTGGCAAGTGTATGGACTCGGATTGCGTGCCATCGTAGAAGGTCTTGTGTTCCCAGAGATAGAGATTGTGGATTATGTACCTCGAGAAACGGAACGACACAGGTATATTGGTATGGACTTTGGTTATACCAACGACCCAACGGCAATAGTTGATGTGCGCTTATACAAAGAGTATCTTTACCTTGACGAAATATGCTATCAAACGCACATGCTGACGTCGGATATTATCCGCGAACTAAAAGCAATAGAAGGAGAACCCGAAATAATCTCCGAGAGTGCCGACCCGCGCCTTGTGGACGAAATATATAATGCTGGTCTGGATATTAAAGCAGTTCATAAATTTCAAGGGTCTATAAATGCTGGTCTTACCAAAATGAAGGAGTATAAGATACGCCTTACTCGTCGTTCCGTAAACCTTATAAAAGAATATCGAAACTACACATATAGGCAGGATAAAGAAGGTAAGTGGCTTAACGAGCCTATCGACTGCTTTAATCACGGAATCGATGCAACGCGCTATGTAATCATTGAAAAAATTCTCGGTGGTTACGGCAAAGGATTGTCTGCTTCTGAGATTTTGGGTCTTGTATAGATTTTTCTTAAAATCTCTTTAATTTATTACCAAAAGCCTTAAATACTATTAAAAATCATACTTTTTTATCATAAAATTATTATTTCTCATAGATTTTTATTAATTTTGGAGTGTCAAACAAAATTTATTAATTAAACAAATAGGAGATACAACAATGAAGCAGTTTAAAGTTTATCAGTTGCCAGTAGAGCACAAGGCAAAGTTTATGCGTTTGAGTTTCGTTCGCGAAAACAACATCATGCCGAAGTTAGAGGATTACAATCTGGTCGGCGAGTCCCACATCTACCCGAAGGCAGACACCTCAGTTTTCACAATGCTGGACGACATCTTCACAACACTTAACACTTGCAAGTGCGATTGGTTCAGCGGACACTCGCTTTCAGTGAGCGATGTCGTGGAGATTGACGGAAAGTATTACTATTGCGATTCTTACGGTTGGGAGGAAATTTCCTTCCAGCCTAAGAACGAGCCTAAAAAGGCTTACATCGTTAAGGCATACAGCTCTTGCACCTACAAGGCAAAGTTTAACACTCGCGAAGAAGCACTTGCCGAGGCAAACAAACTCAACGACGAGTATTTTGAGCATAAGATTTGGAACGTTGAAGAGATAGAAGAAGAATAATAAGGCGAAATGGGCGAGCAATCGCCCTTTCATTCACTAACATATTTAATTAATAGGAGATACAACGATGAGCAAAGTAAGCGAGTACAGAAAGACAACGGCAACGTTCCAGTATTACAACCCCAACCCGTTGGAGAATGAAAAGAAACGTTGGGACAGAGGCGATTGCGTAATACGCGCCTTTGCCGTAGCATTAGACCTTACATGGATTGAAGCCTACGACATTCTTTGCGAAGAAGCACGCAAGACCTACAATGTACCTAACGACGACAAGGTGTATGACGCAGCGTTAAAGGCACGCGGTTGTACTTACGTTGGTTGCAAACCAGAACAAGGAAAGAAGCGTATGACGGTGGAAGAGTTTTGCAAGGCGCATCCAAAGGGTAGGTTCTTTGTTAACATCTCGGGTCATTGTACGGCAGTCGTAGACGGCGTTTGTTACGATACATGGAATCCAGCACGGCACGCGGTAACGCGATACTACAAAGTAGACCGCTTATAAGGCGGTTTACTTTGCGTCTAACATTAGTTTATACGTTCAACGCATAAGATATAAGGTAATAGAATAAAACGCGGTAAATTTGCAAAAGAATTAATTGACACACAATGAGCAATACTTATTTTTAGGTTAGTAGTAATATTTATAGTTTTAGGTTTTTAGTTATTGGATGGAAATATGCTGCCCGTGAGGGTGGCATATTTTTCTTTGTTCTAACGCGGTTTCTTGTTGCTAACCATATAAAGATATTATCTCGCCATAAAAACGCGGTTAAAAGCGCTTAAAATGCGAAAATAAGCACTTGTTTACATGCGTAGAGAGAAATAAAAATATCTTATTTATTAATATCATACCTTTGCAATGACAAAATTTTTATAATCACAAAAAACACAAAGGAATATGACAATCAAAGAAAGAGTGCTTGCTTCTATGAAAACGTCTTACGCGAAGTACGGTTTCAAGAAAGAAGAACTAAATTCGTTGACAGACATCATTTCCGCAAACCTCACCGAGGAATCGACGGACGAGCAGGTCACTGCCGCCCTCAAAGCGGCAGAGGGTTACGCTCAGATGATGCAAACAGTGTACAATCGTGGAATTTCGGAAACCAACAAGAAGTTCGAAGGCTATGTTAAGCCCGAACCGCCCGCACCTCCGACACCACCTGCGCCTCCTACTCCGCCAGCACCTCCCACAGGCACGCTGACAGTGGAACAGGTACAGCAGATGATTCAGCAGGCAAATGCCGATAATCAGAAAGCTATTGCTGATGCGGTAAAGCAGGCTACCGCGCCATTCCTCGAGCAACAGGAAAAGACGCGCCTTGCTGGACTTTTGCAAAACCACGACAAACTAAAGTCTATCCCCAAAGTGTTCCGTGATAAGTATCAGCTTGATAAAGAAGAGAACCTTGATACTCTTGCGGCACAGATTGAATCGGATTACACCGCCTTTAAACAGGAACTGGTTTCCTCTGGTCAGTTTGTCGAAGCACCAGCATCACCCTCTCCAGAAAGTGACGCAGACGACTTTGTTAAGCGGATGGAAGATTTTGGTAAGCGTAACGCTGTCGTAGAACAGCCCGCGCAGAGTTAAACTGTCTGTACAAACAAAAAAATAAAAAAGTATGTCTACAAAAAACGGTATGTATTTGCACAAGGGCATGCCTAAAAGCATTAAGGAAGCCCTTTGGTGGGAAGAGACTTGTATTCGCCGTCAAGGCGGCTACGACCTCGACATCACTAACCTGCCTGCTGGCACCCGTTGGATTCCGAAGGGTACTCTCTTGGAACTCATTGCCGAAACAGGCAAGGCAAAGGTTGTAAAGAGCGCAAAGGTCTACGAAGACGCTGCTGCTAACGCAACCACTCTGAAAATCGTTGAGAATCCTCTGATTAAGGTAGGCGACGTTCTCGCTGGTTCAGCCATTTCGGCTATCAGCACCGAGGACGGTGTGTCTACGCTGACGGTTGCTGCACTGGCAAGCGCAGTGTCAAAGGACGACGTTGTTACCACCGCTACAAGCGGCTCTATTATTCTTGGCTTTGCCTACGAGACAAACGACTTGCTCGAGAACGACTTCCCACAGGTTACCGCAACGTTGCAAGCCTTCGAAATCGAAGAGGATTCTCTGCCTCAGCCCATCAACGCAACGATGAAGCAGTGGCTCGGACCTCTCCATCAGTTCAAAATTCAGTAAAGTTTAGGAGGACTTAGACTATGAATAGCATCTTAAAAGACATTCAGAACCCCAAGAGCTTCCAAGCTTTTGTGGACGAGAACATGAAAACCACAACCTTTAAGGCTCTGTGGAAAGACGAAATTTCGCAGATTGACTATGAGCCTTCGAAGCAGTATAAAGCCTCTCTCGCAGAGTATGGTGCTGCTATCGCTGGTTCGGTAATCTCCAAGAATGGTGAGAAGCCCGTGCACCAGTTGCCCGACTTCAACGAGCTGTTTGGCTCTATCGGTCACTACGGCGACCAGTGGGAGCTGGATAACGACTACCTCGAGCAGTTGTACTACTTAGAGGGTCGCTATCGTAGCCGCGTTCCCAACTACACCGAGGCTCAGAACCGCGACGAGTACGACAAGCTGATTAAGTACGCTTTCCGTCCTTTCGAGCGTGCCGTGATTGCACCTCACAAGCGTTTGGATATGCTGTACTTCGAGGGCTTGTTCAAGGGTACTCAGACCGTTTCTCGCACTAACAACATTAAGGCTAATGTGTCTTACACATTTACCCTCGATGTAACCCAGTTTAAGTGCAAGAGCACCAGTGCAACATGGGACACTCCCTCAAGTGCAACTCCTATCGACGACATTCAGCGCGTCGTAGAGTACGCAGAGAGCAAGGGTCGCAACGTTCTTCGCATCCGTATGTCTAAGACTACGTTTGCTCAGATGTGCAAGACCAATCAGATTAAGTCGGTGTTCAAACTCGACCTCGGTCGTGTTAAGGTTGATGCCACAGTACCCCTGTTGAGCGTTGACAATATCAACACCTACTTCCAGGCTGTTGGTCTGCCTACTATCGTTGTAGAGCCGAACCGCTTCGTGGAACTGCCTAACGGCACCTCTCTGAACATGACGGCAGACAGCCGCGTTGTCTTCCAGTGCGCACAGAACGTAGCAGTAATGAAGATTGCTGACCCGTTGGAGCGCATCGACCCGCTGGATGGCAAGACCTATTCAACTCACGATGACAACCTCGTGGGCTACTGGCGCGACAAGACTGGTCGTCATACCGACTATGATATGTGGGCGCAGCCTGTGTTCACTGGCATCAACAACTACTTCATCCTTAAGACGGACGAGAAGGATGCCTAAATAGTCGGAGGATATAACCTTATTATAAACCACAGCAAGATAAGTTGAAGTATGACAAATCGCGAAGCAATAGCCGCTATGATGCCGTCGCACTCCGTTGAAGATAATGTGCTGGAAAAGCATTTTATCGACAGCTGCGACCACTTTGGCGTGCAAGGCAACATCGACAATACCTACACCGTAGATATGAAACGTCCAGTGGCTCTTTCCGCTATGTTTATCCTCGCTGCATTGCGGGATTTACAGGTTGAAAAGGTTGATGTAATAAGCAACACTTGGGACACTTCCAAGTTCGACAAGGAGATTGCCGCTATTGCCGCTTCTGCTGATTTGTCACCTTCACTTGTCGGTGCTGAGGATGACAACTACAATCTTACAAGTGTCAAATGCTGGTAAGCAAGAGGTATGAAGTGGGAAGATACTCTAAAGGTGCTGCAAGTAACGGACGGTGGTTACGACGAGAACTACAATCCCGTTGAACCTACGGAAGAGTGGGTGGATTTTTCCAAATGCTTTATTTCGTTTAACTCCGCAGCGCAAAAGATTCGCCTTAACGACGGACAGGAGTATATCTACTCGTTCTACATTATTGCACCATTAAAGAACGAACTTTACGACATTCTCCCAAAAGAGGGTGACCGCGTTCGCTTTATTAAGGCAGACGGCACGATTGACAAGATAATGGAAGTCAAAGGCTTTGTAACTTACAAAAAACGCTACTTGAAGATATGGGTGTAAAGGTCGAACTTAAGGTTAAAGGGCTGGAAGAGTTGCAACGGAAACTCTTAGAGCGAAAAGAAGCAATAATAAAAGTCCTTGACATGAAGATTCGACAACTCGCAGAGGAAGCGGTAAGTCACGCAAAGCATAATAAAGGTTATAAGGATAGGACAGCGAACTTAAAAAATTCAATCTCTTACGCGCTATTCTATGACGGCGAGCTGGTAACACAGCAGATAGGCGATATTCCAAAGCCCGAAGAAGCCCCCAAAGGGCATCAAGGCGTACAAAGTAACTTGGAGCAGTTTTGCGAAGAGGAAGGTGTTGTTAGACCAAAGGGCTATTCGCTGGTCGTTGTGGCAGGTATGGAATACGGAGCGTATGTAGAGCACCGAGGTTACAACGTGTTGCACTTAACAAAGTATTTCTTACGCGACGAAATGAGAAAGATTTTGCAAGAAACTATTGAAGAGATACAGTAAGGTATGATTATGGATGGCGAAAAAGCGGTTGTTGCCGTGATACGAGAGCTTAGCACGCTTGCACTCCCACAATTCACTGGGCGTATTTTTAAGTATGTCCGCCGTGAAAAGTACGAAGGAGAGTATATCGCGGTAAACCACCTTCCGTTTGTCTATGGCAACGAAATCGGCGAAGGTATTGTAAATATCAACGTCCATGTTCCGCGCCTTACGACCAACGAGCCAGACACTTCTCGCCTCTACGAATTATGGAATCCTATTAAGGAGCATTTCTTTGTTAGTCCTACCGAGGATTCGCAAGGTGTGCAACTCGACGGAGCATATTTCTCTTTTTATAGCCACAGCCTTCCTACTCCCGACGATGACGGAACGTTCTACGTTAATATTCAGTTAAAAGCGAATTTTAATAATTTAAAATAAGAAAGAGATATGAAAACAGCAGCTTATGGTATTTCTACCGTAACGATTGCCGCCCCTGGGCAGAATGGTGCGTACCCCGCATCGTGGACTGGCGACGGCACGTTCTCGTTCAAGGCTATTGTAAAGGACAGCTTCCAGTTCAACGATTCGGAGTCTTCGGACAACGATATCGAAGTTGAGGACAGCGACGACATCTACGCTTCTCTCCAGAGTAGCGCAGCAACGAAGGGCTTTACAATGGACACCTACGACCTGTCTGCCGAGGCTTATCAGGCACTCATGGGCTTTACCACCGCTGACGGTTGGAACGTAGCTCCTGCCAAAGGTAACGACCTTATTAAGGCTGTACAGGTAGTCACTAAGGCTTTTGACGAGTTCCCGTCAAAGACCTTCCAGTGGGCTCGTATGCTTATCAAGGTTACCCGTGCTGGTACTCTCGGTAAGAGTGGTTTCCCCAACCTGCACCTTACGTTCAAGGAGCAGCAGAACAACGACGCAAGCGGCAACGCTATTAGCGGACACCGTTGGAAGCTGACTGAGAACAGCCAGAGCTAAGGGAACTGGAAACGCTAATCATATTCGGGGTGGTAACTTCCGTGTTATCATCCCGATTATTGTAACCAAAACAAAAAACTAAGATGAAAAGTTCAGAAAAGAGAAAAACTGCCGACGTACTCACAGAACGCTCCTATTGGATTTTCGTTGGTTTGCTACCTATCCGTTTGCGCCCTTTGACACTTGGGCAGATATATGAAATGGGAGAATATATTAATGATTTGGATAGCAAAAACCTCGACCTACGCAGTAAGCTGAATGTTACGGCAGAAATGCTTGCGAAATATAAGAACGCACCATTAATGCAAGAGGTCTTCCTTGTTGCTGCCTATCGCCGTCGTTGGAAGCGTCGCCTGTTCCGTCGTTATATCCTCAAACGCCTTACCGTCGGCAAGTTCCAAAAGGTAATGGACGTTATAACAAATGCCTACACGGCAAATTTTTTCTTGACCTCTATCATTTTCCTACACCAGACGAAGCCGATGACCGAGCCGAAGCAAACGACAGTCCGTGGGCAACAGTCGGAGGAATAATGAAATATTTTCGTATGAGTTACGAAGAGGTCGTATTTAATCGCTCATACATCAATATCATACTTTTAAACCGTTCTATCCCTTCGTACAACTTCGATAAAAACGGCGAAGAAGAGGATGGCAGCAGCTCCGTGTCACGTTATGAGAAAAAACGCGAGCATTTTAACCATGAATCCGAACTATTTTCAAGCCTAATGTAACTTGTTTATTGCCACTTTCGGTATTCCGCATAAAACAACGTAAAATCGCCTAATTTTGCCATAAAATCACATAAAATATATGAAAAATATCAATGAAATAGTCAATACGGGAGATGGCGACAAGGTGTACAAGCAGCTTACCGCAAGGAAAAAGCCTTTCTCAAAGTCGTTGGAACAGATAGAGGCGGAGTACGACCCCACCAAGCACAAGGTTTTTGATGAAAAGTACCGCCCGAGGAAATCCGTACAAGTGCCGACAGACAAAAAAGACCCACAGACTGGCAAGGTTATCTACAAAACCAAGAAAGTCGAGCGTGTTCGCATTGCTATTCCCGTTCAAAAGAATATTGTAGAGCGTGCCGTGGGATTCCTTTTTGGTATTCCTGTCGATTATAAGACCACGCAGAACGGTATAGAGGTTAAAAAAGCTTCCAATAACCAGCAGAGGCTTTTTAATGCCGTAAAGAAGGTCTACCACCACAATAAGATGCGCTATTTCGACAAGAAACTCGCTCGTATGGTGTTCCGTCAGCGTGAAGCAGCGGAATTATGGTACATGGAAACCAACGCCGACGGAACGGTAAACACGGAAGGAAAGATGCGCGTTAAGCTACTTGCACCGATTCTCGGAGATATGCTTTATCCGCATTTTAACGACTACGACAACATGGACGGCTTTGCCCGCCGCTATAAGATATACGACGAAGAGGGCAACACAGAACAGCACTTCGATGTCTATACAGACCGTTTTGTTTATCGTTTTGTTGATACGGGCAAAGGCTGGGAGCCAGTAGGTTCTCCAAAGGTGCATGGCTTTACAAAGATTCCTATTGTTTATTACCGACAGGAGTTCACGGAGTGGGACGACGTGCAACCCGAGATTGAACGTGCCGAGGATTTGACCTCTAACTGGGGTGATACCAACGACTATTTCGGTGTTCCCAAATACTTTGTCAAAGGTACGCTTAAAGGTTTTGCCGAAAAAGGAGAGCAAGGTAGTGTATTCCAAGGCGAGAAAGACACCGATATGCACATGCTGTCATGGGACAACTCTCCTGCCAGCGTAACGGGAGAGCTTGCAAATCTTTTCTCCATGATTTACTCTTATACCCATTCCGCCGACATTTCCTTTGAAAAGATGAAAGAAGTTGGTAATAATACCAGTGGTGCGGCAATCCGCTTGATGTTTACCGACCCGCACATGAACGCACAGGTAAAGACGGAGCTGTTCGGAGAGATGTTTACCCGTCGTAGCAATATTGTTGCAAATGGCATCTGTAATACAGGTATTATTGATAAAGGTATTCCTATGTCTGTTGCCGACGAAACGGACTTTGAACCAATCTTTACGCCTTACATGCCAAAGAACGAAGTAGAGGAATTGGAGCTTATTACCAAGTCCGTCGGTGGCAAGCAGACAACATCGCGTCGTAGGGCTATTGAATTGAACCCTTTAAACGATGATGCTGCACAGGTGGAAGAAGAGATTAAGCAGGAAGAGGAAGAAGCCTTACAAATGGCGCAAAAGGCTATGAGTGTGGGCGAAAGCAGTAGTAGCGTGGAAGAAGAAAAATAATCAAACATCTTATCTGTAGTTCGGAAAGCGTACCTGACCCTAAAACCTTAAATCGGGTGCGCTTTCTTTTTAAAAACCAAACGTTATGAAAGAAAAGAATGATTCACAGATTCCACGGAAATTTTGGCATCCGAGCGTCACTACGCAATTCTGCGTCTGTCCCGTACCATTCCATTTTGACACCTACCGAGGCTGCCAGTATGGTTGCTTATTCTGCTTCGCAAGGGACTTTATCGAATTTACTCGCAGAAATGCCGACGAAAAGAAGCGCAAGCAATCGTGGTTAGAGGGTAATTCCGCAAAAGGACTGCAACGTTGGATAGACAAGGTAAACGCTATGGACTACGACTATACAAAGGCGGAAACCGTCGCTTTTAAAGAGCGTATTCCCGTAAAGATTGGTGCTACGGCAGACCCATTTCCTGTGATTGAAGAAAAGGAGCGTATTACCTATGACTGCTTAAAGGTGTTCCAGCAGTATGACTACCCCGTGCAAATATCCACTAAGAACCCAGAAGTCTTTCTTTCTTACGCAGAGGATTTTGTTGGTGCAAATATTGCTTTAAATGTTAGTTGCTCATTTTGTGACGATAGTGTAGCGCGTCTAATAGAACGCGGTGCAATATCTCCCACAAGGCGGTTTGAAGCTATAAAAAAGCTGTCGGATATGGGCTTTAAGATTACCGTTCGCATACAGCCGTTTATCCTGCCTTATTCTATGGAAGTAGCGGAAAGGTTTATTTATACCCTCAAAGAATATGGTGTATGGGGTTTCCAAACGGAAGGTCTGAAACTGCGCGTCTGTATGTCGGAAAAAGAAAAACTGGTGTTCCGCAAGATTGGCGATGTGTTCGATTTCGATATTATTGCATACTTTAAGAAGTGGGGTACTATCGAAGGTGGTGACCGCGTTTATAGCGAGGTAAGAAAGCGCGAAATGTTGCAAACGTACACTGACCTTGCAAAGAAATACGGCATAAAGTTCTTTAATGCTGATAATCTCATTGATAGCCGTTATGGCTGTGGTGCTGAATGCTGTGGTACGGAGTTCCTTCGTAATCACAAAATATGGGGTGGTTGCCAGCGTTCGCAGGCGTTTAAAAGTGACGCGGTGCAATATTCGGAAGAGTTTGGTAAATGCCTTGTGAACTTTACTCGCAGTCAGAAGAACGCAGGGCGTACTATTGCGGAAGTTTGCGCGGAATACAAATATAATAGAAAAAAGAAATAATATGGCAAAGGGCAGTGGAACAACAAAGTATGTCGGCAGTTCGCCTTTAAGTAGTGCGCTTAAAGGTGCAAAACTCAACGTAACAGATAATCCTAACCCATATAATAGTCTTGCTATGGCTTCGTATGGAAACGGAGTTATAAATGTTAAGCCAGAACTTTTAGACGCTATTGAAAGACTTCGCAAGGGCGTAGGAAATGATGAAGATGTATCAGAACTTGCTGTACTTTTTCACGAGGTTAATCACGCGGACGCAGACCTTAATAAGAAAATTAGTCAAATCGCAGGCTTCAATGACTACGACCCACAGACAAAAGCTATGGAAGTAATGAATGAAATTCGTACTAGAGTTCTTCTTCCCTCATTTGCAAAATCTCTTGGCATTAAACTCCCTTCTACGATTACGTTTAAGAAAACAGGATATGATTATGGAATAAGAAGTGTTGAAGAAATAAGTAAAGCACTTGGAGTAAGCAAAAATACGCTCTTTAAGGATATAGCTGATTCGAACAATCACGGGTTAAGTGGAATGGCGAATATTCTTGTAAAGAGAGCAGGAATAAAGATGAATGATGCCAAAAATATCGCCCGAAATATGTTTGGAAACGGGTTAGCGTGGGAGGATGACCAGAAAGCGGCTGTTGCTCATAAGTATGGTTGGGGCGCAAAAGTGAATGCATCAAAACGTAAAGAAGCAATGATTGCGGAATATGGAGCAAGCTATCCTAACATAACGAAGCCTTACAGCAGGGAAGTTGCTTTACAGATTATAAAGAAAATAAGACATTAGGGAAATAGCGTATGACACAGAAGATTTGGATTTCCTATCACAAGGACGAGCAAATAGAGCAGTATAACCTCAAAGAGGATGCTACTCACGTTCTCTTCCCAACCCACAAAGAGGTGGAAGGTGTGAACATCAACCACATGAACCCAGTCTATTCGGAGATGGTGACGATGTGGTATGTATGGCAGAATAAGATAAAAAGCAAGTATATAGGCTTTGAGCATTATCGCCGTCGCATGAATACCGAGGAACTGCCCGCAAAAGGAGAGTGCATCGTTTATAAGATAATGGACTTTTTGTTTGAGAGCGTCTACAACCAGTACGCACGCTGTCATAGGCGGGAAGATATAGATATGATGCTGCATTGCTTGGATAATAGGTACGGAGTTGGCAATCCTTATACCAAAAACCTTCGCGAGAGCCATTATCTCATTTCAAACTGCTGCTTTATCATGCGTTGGGAAGATTTTGTAAAGATGTGCGAGTTCCTTTTCCCGTTGCTTGATGATTTTGCTGCTATGTGCGGAATATCCAATACCAACGTACAGGAGTGGAGAAAGAAGGCTGTCCGCGACTTTGGCGAGAATCCGCGTACCGACTATCAGACAAGGATATTGTCTTTTCTTGCGGAGAGATTGATTTCCGCGTGGATATTCGTTAATCTCGTTCCGTTTGAGAAGAATCAAAAAGTTGTTACAGTCCATTACAACACTCCCGACCTGTTGGAGAAAGCTATCCTTTCTATGCGAAAGAATGCACCTGGCTACCGCGTCTATATTCTCGATAACAGCGACAAAGAGCCGTTTACTCAAAAGATGACGGGCGTAGAGGTGCTGGATAATACCAAAGGGCAGCTCATTGACTTTAAGAAAATGATAGCGGAATACCCAGACCGCACAAAGACAAGTAATGACTACGGTTCGGCAAAACATTCTTATTCCATTCAATGGCTAATAGATTATTTCAACGAGCCTTTTGTGCTTATGGATTCAGATATATTGTTTTGCAAGGGCATAAGTACATTCTTTAACGAAAAGTATGCTTTTGCTGGAACAATAGCGGAAGATACAATGTATGCTGGTTTTCCCGTAAAACGTGTTTTACCCGTGCTATGTTATCTTAACCCACCAATGCTCAAAGAACGCGGTGTGCGGTTCTTTAACAGCAAATTTATGTGGAATTTAACAAGCAAAGAGCCAAACAACCACTTTGATACGGGTGCATGGTTTTACAAGGAGATAGAAGAAAAGCATCTGCCTTATTGCAAAATTGATATTATGCAATATATTAAGCACATGTGGCACGGCAGTTGGATAGAGGATTCCGAACGAGATAAAAAATGGTTAGAAGAGAATAAAACGCTATGGCAGGCTTAGTAGAGAAACGCAGACAGTTACATGCGCTGTTCGGTTCGTATAGCAGACGTATTGAACGGCTTTATGATAATTTTATCAATAAGCTAACCGACCTTGCTCACGATGCAGGCGTTGGCGTGGAAACGTTGCTAAAAACCGACGCATTGTTTGGTTTCTCAAACTATCCCGAACTTCAACAAGAACTTAACAGAATCTTCTCAGATTACGTTCAAAAAGACGTTTTAGCGTATAAAGCAGGCATAACCGATGGCGTAGCACTCGCATATTCGCACGATAAAGCGCTTTTAACGGGGTTTTCCGTGCTTTCCGATAAAGCGATAAGCCATGCAAGAAATATCGCGGCAGAAACGTTTATACGCAGTCGAATGAGAACGGCAAAAGGATTAAGCCTCTCACAGCTCGTTTGGAACTATGCCCAGCAAAGTAAGTCTGAGTTCGAGGTTGCCGTGTCAAATGTTATCTCTGATGGACTTAAAAAAGGTACATCGGCAGAGGAATTGGGTCGTATGGTACGCGAATATCTGAATAACCCCGATATGATGTACCGTCGCTATCATCGTACCGTTGTTGATGCAAACGGCAATAAGAAAGATGTTGTCAAATGGCGTAGGCGCGTAGTGGACGAGAGCGGCAAGGTGCGTTTTGTGGAAGAGCCGTTGGAACAGGTCGGCATGGGTCATTATCGCAGCTCTCGCAAAAATGCCAACCGACTTATGCGGACGGAGATTAATGGAGCGTATCATCGTGCCAATTCCGAACGCTGGCAGATGGAGCCGTTTGTCATTGGTATTGCTATTGAACTTTCTCCGCAACACCCAGAGGAAGATATGTGCGATTTCCTTTCGGGAGAAAACTTCGAAGACCCAAAAGGACACTACCCAAAGGATTTTGTCTTTACGGGCTGGCATCCGCAGTGCCTTTGCATGAGCAATCCTATTACCATACAGGGAGAGGAAAAAAAGGAGTTCTATCGTCGTTTGGCTGCTGGCGAAGATATGTCTAACTACGTTTCGCCTAATGCCGTAAAAAATATTCCCGATACCGCAAAGCAGTGGATAGACGACAACCGCGACCAATTTATTCGTGCTGGAGAACGCGGAAAATTGGGTTATATATGGCAAGAGAATAAGAAATACTGGCAAGGGCAATTTAGTAGAGAGGAATTATCTCAAATGGGCTATGCTTCGCAGCGTACCAAACGCATTAAGACCGAAGAGGAGCGTGCCGACATACAGCGTCGTTGGAACGAGCGTCGCAAGAACAATGAAACACTTACTCGCGGTAGGGCATTCTTGGATAATATCAAGGACTTCCCCGAACTACAGATATTCGGACTGAAAGATGCCGTAGACAGCAGAGATTACACAAGGATAGAATCAATTGTCGATGCACTCCGTCCTCGGTTAAAATATGAGCGCAGCATTACTCCGAATATGTTGCTTGACAGCGTTATGCGAAAGAAGTATGGTGACGAAGCGATAGATGCTCTCTATACCAACGTAAAGCGCACCATAGACAGCAAGGTAACAGGAGATATAGATGCAAAGATAAAAGCTCTGAGATATGAAGCCGATTGGGTTGTTAAGAATCGTAGTTTTGCAACGGTTAAAGAGGTTGCTGCATATTATGAGAGAGAAGCTGTCCGTTTGGAAGCTATGCGTAATTTTGACAAGGTGCGTAACGAGATACTTGCCATAGAAAGAAACCTTACTAAGTATGGCGTGGAAACTGTTCTTAAAGGTAACGAATGGTACGGAGATATTGCTACGATGCAAGAAAAACTTAGAGGCTTGGAAAAATATAAAGATAAATTTGACCGTATAGCAAAGATAGAAGAATATCTAAAAACATCAAAATCTCCTGTAATCCGTACAGCCTACGAAAGCATTATGTATAACTTACAAACCTATGGTGTAGATGCTCGCGTAGACGACCTTATTAAAGAAGCAGAAAAACGAATTAAGCACTTGGATGCTATGGCAAAGCGTAATGCCGAAAAGAAAGCCAAGATAGCCGCAGAAGAATACCGCAAAAAGATGGAAGCAATGTACGGTAAGCGTATCACCATCGATGACCTTAAAGCGGTTTACGGAGATAAGCTGCCTAAGACTTTGACAGAACTGGAAGACGCTATCAAGCAGTATCAGTATGTTAATGCTACTCTGAAAGCAAAGGAGCAGGAGATTAATATGCTGATGAAGAAGTTCTTTGATGATAACGACCTTGGAATGGACATAAGCCATAACTTACTTGAATCAGTCTATAAGAATGGATTCTACAACACCTTCCAGAGTGGTACGTCAAAAGGATATATCGGTTCTTCAAAGACAGCAGGAAGAATAGAAGCAGGTCATGACCGCCTAAGAATGGCTCACCGTATGTTCTTGCCGTCTACTATGGATGATTATGCGGCAAAACAACTTGCACGCTCTGAATATGAGAAATACGGTCACCTATTGGATAGAAACAAATATGACGCACTTAATCACAACCTAACACATTACGGCGACGTTCAAGTACGATTCAAGAAAGATAAGGTTCTTGCCACTTGGACTTATAATGATAGTCTGAGCACATACGGAGAATACTATCAGCCATCACTTGTCACTGACCCGAGAGTAGAGAGCTTTGACGTAAGAGATTCATCCCGAATAAAGATACTTGCTGAAGATAATGACTGGAATAGCGTCTATAAGTGGCAGAGAAATACAAACCATCATACAAGTTATATAGAATTGCAATATCACGGAAAACTGGATATTGATTGTGTAGAAAGCCTTACATTTAAGAGTAACCCAGAAGATTGGATTTCAAAAGAGCTTATCGATAAGCTAAAAGAAAAAGGTATTGAGTTATGGTATGAAAGATTTGGAGAAGTAGTTAAGTATTAGTAATTAAAGATAAAGTCCGCATCCTCCATCGGACACCACTTTATAATAAGGTTGTTGATATAGAGAACGATTGCTTTCTGCTTTTCAGAGAGTTTTGAAAAGAACTGCTTTGCCTTTCCTTTTACCTCCTTTTCAGTTGTAGTAATCTCGTCAGCCCAATCGTCAAAAGATTGTTCCGATTCGAGAAACATACGCTCTCCTTCCCAAAACCAACCCTTGTCATGGGCATTCTTATAAGGGTTCTCTTTTTCGCCCTTATAGTACTTGAACAAACCGATTAACTCCTTCTTCTCCATACTATTACGTTAATTTTCCGCAAAAATACGGATAAAATTTGTAATTTCCAAAAAATTTGCATACTTTTGCAACTCATTGTTGTATCTCTTGCCTTGTGAAAGGCGTAAGAGGTATTGTTAAACTAAGGGCAGTACGCGGTTGCGCACCGCCCTTTTATTTTACACATTATCTTCGTCGCTGCCGTATAACCTAACGACCAGTTCCGTTAGTTTCTCGAGATTATTGCTAATCTTCTCCAAGCTGCGGTCTATGCTGTTTAGGCTGCTTGGCACGCGCTCCAAGAATCTTTGTTCTGATACTGTCATATTACATTTCTCCTAATTTCATTTTATGAACCTTTACTTCGGTATAGGTTAGCTCTCCTTTGTAGCCGCGTCGGCTTAGCTCGTCCATTAACTGGCGTGCCGTGAATTGCGCCAGTGGGTTGCGACTAACATTTTTTTTAGCCTCATGCCTCCGCCGTACACATTCCTTGCACTCGCACATTAGCCCGTCTTCCGACTTGTTATGCTTAAAGAAGTCTTCTCTCGGTAGCAAGCGTCCGCATGCTTGGCACTTCTTTAATTGTTCGTTACTTGCTGGGGCTGCGCCCGTAGCCTCGTTGTCCGTTACTGGCATTCTTTTAATGCCACCGTTCCTAAAAAAAAGTCCTTCGTTCATTGTAGGTAAAAATTAAATTGTTAGACATTACTTGTTATAAATCTCATTTGCTCTATCTACGAGCTTTTGCTTACACTCACTATCCAGCTCTCCGTACCAGTAAAGCACTGCCGAACCACACTCGAGATACTTTTTCCAAATGTGCGCACCGAGGTCTAAGCCAAAGAGCCGCTTTGCTTCGTATATGTTCCACTTATTGTATAAGTAGTACATAAAATTGGTTACTTCATTGTTCTTTGCCATAGCGTTATTTCTTATCGTTAAACGTAAATATCATTCCGCGTTCGGGCTTGCCTTTTCGCTGAGCAAGGAATAGGTCGTGTTCTATGTTTACCAAGCACTGCGAAAAATCCACTGTAAAGTCATAAGACAACCATTCAAAGGGCTTACTGAGGTTGTACTTGCAAACCTCCATGCGCCCGTCATCTGTTATTACTATGCGGTCAAAGAAATGCTCTTTGGTGGCGACACACCGCATTTCCTTTACGTTGTGAAGTTGCAACGTCTTTTTTACTAATTCGCTATAAAGGTCTGCTAAAACCTTAAAATCCTTTTCTGTTGATACCATTGCTGTAAATATTATAAACTAAAACCTATTGACCATAACTCTTTTTTTGTACTTATCTGCCATACATCAGAGATACGAGCGGACATTTTATTCTTAAATGTTACGCTAACTTCTGTCTGATACAATACCTCAGTACCATAATTCCAGCAAGCCCATTTAACGTACTCCTTAAACAACTTCTTTGCCGTTTCCATTGACTTTGCGGAACAACAGACTGTATCATAGTCGCCGTGATTGTGATAAATTAAATAATCTTTTTTCATTGTTGTATCGTATAATTGCGTTAAACCATATTTATTTTGCGTATAACCGCGAAATACATGGCGAGCTTATAACTTACCCACCATGTATGCTATTTCGTCGTTAGACAAAGTTAAACCAGCCTCAAACTTGGTCTTAATAATAAAGTCAAATCCAAACTCTTCTTCGATAACGTCCTGTATCAGCAATTCGCGCTCGTCTTGCGCATTGGAACGAACGATACGTTTTGCGAAATCGATATGATTTTTTGTTGCCGTTTCGGATAGCGTATTGTACGCCTTTGTTGCTTGCTTTTTGTAAGCGTTAAATTCTTCCTTTAAGGAGTTAAGCTTATCTGTGAGTTGTCTAACGTCGCTAAGATGCTTGTCGAACTCGTTGCGGTATGCGTCTGCCAACTCTTTAAAAAGCGGATTCTCCTTTTCTGCCACCCAGTGCTTGCAAAACTCGTCCTTATTCATCTTTACGGCGTTGTAAAGCATTTCTACCTCTGCGTATTCCTCTCCTGTGAGGGTAATATGCGTTCTTTCGTAAAATTCCGACTGTAACATAAACGTATCTCCTATTGTTTAGTAATTAAATGGTTCTATTGTATATTCTTTAACTAAATACGCCTTCTTGGGGTAATACTTTTCAAACGCGCCAGCTACAAAATAGGAAACACTTACTTGCTTCTCACCTGTATGGAATACCAGCGTCTGCGTAACTTTATCGACTTTAAGGTTTTTAATTACCTCAACGGCTGCGTGCTTATCTGCTGCTTTAAGCCTTCCGTAAGGAATCCATGCGTAAGGCTTAACGCTAACCTTTGAGTTGCCGCTTTCGTTTTCCTGTACATGGACAACGGAATTTCCGTCTTCGCCATATACGCAGGTCTGATTGCTTAGGTATTTGCTTGTTGGCGGAAACATTGCCATTATCATTGCTGCTACCTCTGATGTTGTCATTGTTTTCATTGTTGTATCTCCTATTTTTTGTTATTTCTTGCTCCAAAATTAATAATAATATCTCAAATATAATACAAAAATAATAGTAATTTAATAGTATTTTAGAGAAAACTAATAATTTTAAAGCTATTTAAGAAAAATAGCACGCTATTCTCACGAACAACGTGCCACCCCTCTACAAAATAGAGATACAACCTTATTATGATGCTTTTATGAACAAATTCCGACGTATCGCTATACGTCCGCACCATACATTATTATCCTTTTCTAATATCCTTTACCAGCTTATCGTTAAGCTTCTGTAAAGCGTCCCAAGCATGCTGCGCATCTGCTTCGTACTTCGTTCCTTCGAGGCGCATCTTTGCGCTACTGAGTTCTTTGCCCGCTTTCATAATCTCTTGCTGGGCATACTTAACCTGTGCGTCCATAGATTATTCCTCCTGCTTCTCTTTTGCGGTAATAAGTGCCAACGATGCCACTTGGGTAAGAGTATCATTGAATAACTTTCTTACCTTTTCGTCTAAGTTATCCGAAGAGATAACGAACTCATTAACGCCTTCGTCTATCTTTCTCTCTAATGACGAAAAAGAGATAAGGTCTACCATTAATCTCGGAAATTTGACATCCTCTTGCTTTGAGAAGGCGACCAAGTTGTTTACGTCTGCCCGTTCGCGAATGTAGCTGTCGCTAACTTCAATAATAAACTTTGCCATAATTACTTTGCTTTTAAAAAATCGTCTGCTATTTCTTCTAATCTTTTTGCGTGAGAGATAGGGAATTTACAATCGAAATCCCTTGCGTCCTGTCGCAAACTGGCTGCGACACTTTTAATCTGGTGCGCCATTATGTGCGCTTTTTGTAATTTTTCTTTCTGTGTCATAGCATTTCAATTTGACGTTTTAACTCGCTTTTAAGTGCTTCTAACGCAACGGAAATAGCTTCCTTGTTTCCGATACCAGCACGCTGTCCATTCTCGTACACAAGTTCAATTTGAACGCACCTACGACTATTGTATTCGTCTAAGATGCTTTGTAGCATTTCTTTCCTTGTCATAGCTTACTCTGTTTTTTCGTTAGTCTTACTGTCCATTAAAGCATCCATCTCTTCTTGCGTTACCTCATAGATAACCTTAATGCCTTTCGGCTTTTTCTTTACCTTGAACTCAAATGTGAATGGGTTGTGTCTCAGCATGTCCGTTATAATCTGGACTGACTGCTCTCTTTGTTCTTCTTGTGTCATACTCATTGTTGATTTGATGTTAAACTTATACTAATTCTAAAAGATATGTTTCGGGATAAGCCCATTCTAACGAAGAAAAGAAACTCTCTATGTCGATAGCGTCGCCGTATTCGTCGGTTTCTCCTTGTAATAGTTTTTCTAAATCGTTGCGCGTAAACGTATCCAGCGCATCGGCAAGATAGAAATCCTCTCCGTTAATATTTATGGGTTCAACGTCATTAAAAGAATATTCGGGTATATAGCAAACCTCATTAGGTCGGTTTTTAAACGCATCTTCATCTTTGTAGATATAGCCATCGACCAAAATATCGGGAGAATAATACGTTTCTCCGTTGTGTATTATCTTTTTTCCTATCATAATCTTATTCTTTACTTGCCCTGTATTCTCGCATTGCTTGCGTAAATTCTTCCGCCTCATTAAGAGAATTTATAAACTCTTCCTTTGACTTGTAGTTCTTGGAAGCGTCGCCTTTTACCCAGCCGTTATCTTCCTTTACCCACAATATCGAAGAATAGAATCCGCTTTCCATGCTACCGTCCATAACGGTAACGTGTCGTAGCACTATCTTTATTGTGCCGTCGTTACTAACGACTTCGTACCCATCTGAGAGCTTGGTTAGCTTGCGAGGCGGTATCTCGCTAATCTGAATCTTTGTCTGTCCTTGCATCTTAAATTTTTTCTTTAAACTGTCTGTACTCTTCAATCTCTGCGTCATAGTTTGCAACGTTGCAACCATGCTCCCGTGCCTGATGCCGTTCGTATTGTAAGTTGCTTATCATATAACGGATAGCTTTTTCCAGCAACTCCGCTTCATGCTTGCTAAGTATCAACTTTTTCATTCTATACCTGTTAATAGACTAATTGTTTCTTTGAGCCGTTGATTCTCTGCTTTAAGCTCTTCGTTTTCTTTCCGCAGCTTTTCTGCCTTGTTTACCAAGTCAGCAAGTGTTTTGTCTGGCAAGGCTTCTACTTGCTTTTTGCGAAGCAGTAGCACAAGCTCTCGTATCTTTTCCCGATATTTTTGAATACGCGGCTTATATTCCTGTGTCATATTAAACATACGACGGTAGTCTTTTACAATATAGTGCAAGACCCGCTCCTGTGGCATATCGTCCTGTGGACTGTGCCGTTTTGCTTCATTTTCTTTCATAACTATTCTGCGTTTTTTAATACTTTCTAAAAAAGGCTGTGTTCCATATAGCACATATTTTATATGTTTAGATTCTTACCTCTATACCTTCCGTAAGCACCTCGTCTGTAGGTGCGCTCTCTTTCATCGCTGCCTTTAGCTTGTCGCCGTAGGTTACTTCGTAGTCATCGGCAAGGCGTTCTTTAGCAGAGGTAAGAAGATGCTCTGCGGCACGCTTCGCGTCACCAAGGGTTTTGATACTAACAGTCATCCTGCCATACTCCATTGGCTTGTAGTTGTCGTGGACATTGCATCGGTCGTAACGGTCGCAATAGACCTCTATCTGCTCCTTGCCACTACGATAGGTATAGCGGCTGAGACCGAAACTGAGTCTATACCTCTTGGTAGCGTCCTCGAAGTAGCGGAAGCCAAACTCTGCGTTGATAATGAGAGCGAGTTTGTCAGCACCCTGCCTGCCCTTGTTCTTACGAATGTACTCCTTTACACTTTTCGTCTTGTCGTAATCGACAGGAAGAACCTTGTAAACTCTGATAATACTATTCATGCTCTTAAAGTGCTTAGTGAATAGCGGATTCTGGGATTTGACCCACTTAGCAATTTCGATGAATTGCTGTGCTTTTGTAAGTTCTTTCATTGTTGTATCTCCTATACTTTTGTTAAACTACGCTCCAAAATTAATAATAATACTTCAAAAAAGAATACTTTTAGCGGAAAAATTAAGACATTTTAAGACTATTTGCGAGTATATACTATGGTATCTCTATTAACAACAACAGATTCCGCGGTGTCGTACATTTGCGTAAATTTGCTTAGGTCGTAAGCAAGAGAATCAGCAACGTGCTGTGCTTGTACTCGTTGGTAACGTTCTTTTACAAAAGTAGTCACCCAGCCGAATAACAGACAAGCAATAATTGCCGTCACAATACACCCAGCGGCAAATTCTCGTCGGAAAAAGGCGTTTATTTTGCGTATAACGCAATAAATTACGCTTACCGTACCCATTATAAGGCAAAGGAATAAAACGCAGTATAAGCCGCTTAAAACCATTACTACGCTATGTGCTAACGCTTCTGCCCACTCTTTAAACGATTTAAATATCATATTCCTAACTTTTCTTTAATAAAACGATGTATCGCTAACTGAAACTCTTGTGAATTATGACATACGACGTAGGTATGCCCAAGTCGCTCCACATTTTGCTGGAACAACTTTTGGGATTCCTGCTGCTTATTGTTCTTGGTCTTTGTTTCCACAAAAAGCACAAAACGCTCTATGACTACTACGAGGTCTGAAACACCAGCAAGCGCACCCTCTTTTTTTAGCTGTACCGCCTCACGGGCATTTCTTGTCCCACCATTCGGCACAGAAAAGATAATATATTGCGGAAAGGCATACCGAAACCATGTAACAAAGCCTTCCTGTATATTACCTTCTATATGACGATGCCTTTGAGGTCTGTTTTTTTTCTTTGCTGCCATCATAGCAACCATTTCGTCGTATTTCATAATTAATCTTCTTCTATTACAACTTTTGCGCCCGCAAATTCGGGGAACTCCTGTTCTGCCGCTTTTAAGCACTCGTCAATATATAAGCCTTTGGCAAACTTATCGGCAAGAACGTTAAACTGCGTGGTAACGCTATCATTGTTTAAGTCCACGTCCGTACCGTTTATCTTATAGAGCTGAGAGCAGACAGCTTCCCATTCTTTATGCAAGTTGTCGATATAAAACTCGCGAAAGGTATTAAAGAGATTAAGCCCTTTCATATCCTTTAATCCTTTTGGAAGATATTTGCTGTTGGAAGCCTTTATAACTTCTTCGAACTGTATTTTTGCTGCTTCCAAGAGAACTCGCGTGGTTTCTATCTGTGAAAACATATCAGAATCTGGAACGTTGTTATCATCCAGCACTTCTTTAATGGTTTTACGGAAATCGGCAACGTCCTTTTCGCAGGCATCAATAATAGCATCCCAGTACGCCTCGGCAAAGCCTTTGTGCATAACAATATCGCGAAGCTCCTTAACTTTTTTGTTCCGCATTTCCAAGACATTCTTTGCCCGTCGCTTAATGTTATGGACAAAATATTTGCTTTCCCGTAAAAGGTTATACGCGTTCAGTACTTCGTTAAGGGCAGAATAGAGAATCAACGTAACACCAAAATCCACAACCTTTGAGGTATATTCCAGTGCCTCTTTCTGCGTATTGTTGTAGTATTTAACATCTTTCATATTCTTTTACCATTGTTTGCAACCGAGGTCGATATTCTCGTAATAGATAGTAAACCTTTTGTTGTCCCAAAAGCCCTTACCCATGTGCATTGCATTATAGAGAGCAGGCTTTGATATGCCCAACACATCGGAATTTTCCTCATAGAGCTTGCTAAGGGTAGGGTAAGAACTAATCTCGCCTGTTTCGTTGTTTCTAAGTCGTATTACCTTTTTCATGCTCGTAACTGATAGTTAATCTGTTTCTGTATATCGTCAATAATATGGTCTAACAGCATAAGAGCCGTTTCTGCTTTATCTATACGGATATCGCCTGCCAATGTGCGGATTGTTATACCTTGCAACAGACTGCTGTCGTTCCGTAAGCGTAGCATCTGCTCTCGTTGCTTAACCAATTTTTCTATTACCTCTTCCATATCATAACATTGTTAAGTTTTTAAAAGCAATACACCGCCCGCAAAAAGCGGTGTACTGCCGTAATAATGTACTACTCTTCGTTGTCTGATGCTTTGTATTCAAAAACATCATACACCTGCGTTTCCGCGACGGAAGCAATGCGATAGTCAATCATGGTACTACCCATTACTTCGTCAATATTCTTTACCGCACCATTAAAAGAAGATGCCTGTACCAAGTAGTTTACGTTGGTACGCTTTTCTTTTTCCGTCTTTTCGTCAATGGTAATAAAGGTTAATTTTGCCTTAAACCATCTGTCTGCCGACGTGTCGTCCGTAAAGAATACTTCGCGGAAAGGAGCAAGAGTAATGTCACGCACATCAAACTCACCGCTTATGTACGATGACATTTCTCTTGTGATGCGCTCCTCCGCTTCTGTAAAACTAATAGCGTCGATAACGTACTGTTCGGTTACCTTTTTCTGTAACCCATCTTCCATTGTCTTTTCGTAGCGAATCTTGCATACGAACCAAATTGCTGATTTTGTTCTCATCTTACTTAAATTTTGTGATATGATATGTTAAGTACTCCTTGGAGTTTGCCTTGTTGCTGGAAATGCGAAGGTGCTCGAGTTCGCTCTTTAAATCAAAGACCTTTGATATGTAAGCAACCAGCGCCTTGTTGGAAATTGTAAGGTTTCCGCTTTCCGATTTCTTACGGATTGCCAAACCTCGGGTTTCATCGTTACTAAACACCACCACCAAAGTATTTATGTCCGCCAGCAGTTTAAAGTGTGCGTATTGTAACCCAGAAGCCCAAACCTGTTTCGAGATTTCTTGGTTGAGCGTGACGCAAGCGCAGTTAGACTTTCTATTAACAGAGAGCATATTTGCGTTAAGTTTTTTGCGTCCTTTGGTTACATTGCCAAAGTCGATAAACTCAAAGTTGTTTACCACCGCTTGCTCTTCGGTAACGCCTGTGCGCTTCTCGGGTGCTGGCGGATTCTTTACAACGGATTCAATAGGCTGTGGCTCTTCCTTACGCATAGGGTCTTTGTTGCAAGGCTTGGCAAGAGGCTTTTCCAGAGCAGACTTAAAACTTGCCTTGTTAGCTTCGTAACGGCTATACATTCCGCTTATAGCCGCATTTTGCATCGTTTGCTCCCATTTTACGGCAATATTAAGCCAATACTCCGCGCCGAACATTGTAAGGTTCTGCGGAAACTTAAAGGCATTAATAATTACGTCCCGCGCATCAACCTTAACGAGATATTCCTCTACATCTTCGGGAGATTCGGGAAAACGGAACTGCTTATAAAGTCCTGCGAAGAGCTGGTTAAGCCCGTTCTGCCGAAGGAAACGCTTAAATAAAACAATATTAGCATCTTTCATAATAATAATTTTTAGAATGGTAAATCATTGGGCGCTTCGTCGTATTGCGCAAAAGGAGCATCTACGTTTTGTACCGCGCTACCTTTTGGCTGTACTGGACTGCCGTTGCCGAGGATAGGGCGACGCTCTTCATCTTTGTGCGCATCCTTAAAATCTTCTGAGAGGTTCTGGGTAATGTAGTGCGTCCGACCGTACTTTTCCTCTCTGCTCTTCCATGCTGTAAGGTGCAAATAGGCTGCTTTAGCCTTGCCCGTCTGCTCGTCGGCGCTAACATAGATATCGTTATCCTCAATAGGAATAACCACACACTTCTTTACTTCTCCGCGACCTTGAATAGAAACAATACCAGCGTTTTCAAACTTCAAAAGGTCAATGTCAATGTTTAAATTTTCTATATCCATAACTTACTGATTAAAAGGGTTTGTATTAATTAAGATTATCTTCTTGCTCATTTAAAGATTCGTTAATGAGTCTAATTGCCATATCTACACGGTCATCACCGCCTTTTTTTAAGTATGTCAAAAGACCTTCCGCTACAGTCGTAAAGATTTTTTCTTTCTCCATTTTGGCAGCATAAGCAACAACTTGCAATAGCTTACCCAATCCACCGACAATAACAAGTAAGGCTTCTCTTATTGTTAGATTATTCTTTTCGAGCAAGTTTACCATAATAGACATTACCGCTGTGCTAAGTTGGTCTACTTTCTCAAAATCATATTTCTTTTCCATAGCCTTAAAAATCTTCTTTCTCTTCTTTTCTTATCTTTGCAAAGCCTGTGCAAAGGATAGCGCGTAATACTTTGGCTTCTTCTGGCATCTCTTTGTTAATCTTCTTTAATGCAATATGAAGAGCCATTAACTCCAACGAATCACAATGGAAAAAAATCTTCGCACCCATGAGAATAAGTAACCGCTCTTGCTCTTCTCTGTCCATGCTAATAAACTCCTGTGCCATCTGCGCACCTTCTTCTCCAAGAGAACCTTTAAGATTGTTAATAAGGTCGGCTTGTGCAATCTCTTGCTCTACTGTCCATCTATTTCCTTTCATAATTATTTCGTTTAATAGGGTTTTTACTTGTTTTAACGTTGTTAATCGGGGTGGGTGTATAAATACCCACCCCAACTATTTTTGTGCGGTTTACGCAAAGATTTCGTGCTGGCGCATAAATTCCACCAAAGCAAGGTTCTGAGGAAGAATGAGGTTCGTTTCCGCTGTGGCGGGCTTATACAAGTCTGTCGCGCAGTTGTACAACGACCATGCCGTAATACGACCTTCTTCGTTCTGCTTAACCAGCAAGCTCTCGGTAAACTTACCAATCTGTGCCTGATTGAGAGGGATAATGCCAACGCGACGAATTTTCTTGTTCTGCGTTTCATTCATTACGCGGTACGCTGTGAGCATACCGATGATAACGTAGATTTGCTCTGCCGTGAGCACTGACTGCTTCATGCGCTCAATGGTTTCGTCGTCGCGGATAACAATGTGTTCTGCGTCTGTGAGCCATCCGCCAATAGTTTTGAGGATGCCTTGCAATTCCATTTTCTCGCTCTTACCATTAATGGTATAGTCGCTAACGAAACGACCAGCACCCAACATAGTTTGATTGTGGCAAATTCTCACGTTACGACCAAAACCAACCTGTATGCCTTTTTGTGTGTAGGCAATAGCGAGGTTTGTGGTAAGCTCTGGGGTGTCAAAGTCCTTTAATCGGATATTGGCATAGACGCGACGCAGTGTGTGTGCTTCAACGGCACGCTCACCGTACTTCTTTTCCAGCTCTGGGTACAAAGAAACACCTGGGGTCTGCTTGTCGCGGTTGTTAGTGGCAAACAAGTCGTAGACCTCTGCGTTATAACCATGCTCAGCACACATATCAAGCACTTGCTGAATGAGCGCGAAATGATAGATGCCGTGAGGGCAACTGCGGTCATCGCCTCGGTTCTCTTTATTCGTGCGCTTTAACTGGTCAAGCGTAAGCTGCTGAACCTTTGCTGCTTCGAAATCGAAGAACTGGTTGGGGTTAATTACTTCTGCTACTGCTGGGGTAGCAACTACGTTCTCTGTCTGTGGCATTGCGCCAAAATCATTAATTCTCATTGTTGTATCTCCTATAAATTAGTGAAAAACATAAATAATTGTCATTACTACTGCGAAAATAAAGCTCGCCAGTGCGCCTGCTGTGAAAGCATCTTCCCACTGCTCGGCATTCCAATTCTTGGGGTTCAATACGTCTTTTTCCATTGCTGTATCTCCTATTTTTTTTAATAATGTATTATATAATTTTTATCTGATTTTTATTTTCTACGCTCCAAAATTAATAAATATCTTTCAAAGAATATTATATTCTCGCAAAAAGATATAATATTTTAATAGTTTTTATAACTTTCTCTCAAAGATTAAAGGTTTTTTAAGAGAAATTCTTCGTTCGTTCGCAAAAAACCTATTAACTTTGCACCCCGAAAGCGATAAGTACCACAGTCGCGCAGAAAAGAACTTCTAAAAGCCGTAAGGCATAAAATAGAACCTCGGAAGCAAGTGGTACTGCTTTCGGGGTATTTTTTTGCCCAAGTCCGATGTAAGAAGGCATTTTAGAGAGTTTTGACCCCGCATCATTGGACTATAAACAACCGCAAGGGGCAGCACATGGCGGAGAGGTTGGAACTTGTGACGGATAACCCTTGTGCCTGGCGACAAAGCCGCTAAAACCGTCTGCCGAAGAGTAGCATGTTGCTTTAGGTCGTGTGCGATGCTAATAGGCTCAACAGTCAGTAAGCTCGCATTGGGAGTTCGAAGGGTACAAAAGCCCTGAAAAACTCTCGTATGCTCCACAAAGGTCTTACAGTAGTAAAATTTAATTTTTTATATAAAAGTATAAGTATTATGACAAACGAACAAAAAACCAAATTAAAAGTCCTTACGGATTTTTTAAAGACCGAGCGGATTTACTACTGCCGTGAGTACGTAAACAAAAGTCGCAATGTCGTTGCCGACGTTTATATCCCAGCAAACCGCATTGCTATCAAAGTGTCGCAAGGCAAAGAGAAAGACGATGAGTTTTATAAGAAGGTTAAATACATCTGGCATCCTTTGTTTATCCGCGACAACGAAAGCGAGGATTTTGTGCTGGAAAAACTCCAAAACCTCATTATCGACATCATGAAGCAGTCGCAAAAGAACTATATTAAAAAGAACCGCGCATGAAAAAGAATTTAACGGACAAAGAGATAGTAGAGGACTTTAAGCGTTTTCTTCGGCATGAAGCAATGCGTGCCAACACCATTCAAAATGTGGTACAGGATTTGGTCGTAGATTATTTAAAAGAAAAAACAATATGAAATGCCAGTTACATAAATGCCAAGCACGCTGTTGTTATAACATTCCTTTTGAGAACCACGAATTGGAACGTTTCTCGAGTGCGATAGTAAACCCCGTGCTGTTTATTGCACCTTTGCACGGCGCAATGGTGGCGTTTACCGCACCGAACTACAAGGATAATAAATGTCCGTTCTTACGAAAAGATTTTAAGTGCAACATCTACGACCAGCGCCCAGAAATTTGCCATTTGTTTGGAGAAATAAAACAGTTACCATGTAAATTCTTAAAATAATGAAGCCAAAGAAACTTATCTTTGACAATCGCAGTAGTAAGCCGTTATACGAATCCATTAGCCTTGCGTACAACCTTTACTTTGAGTGCTGGAGTGAGAAACAGCCCAACTTTGCTGCTGCCAGCGACGAATTTATGTTTAATATTAAGACAAACAAAAAAAGCATCACCATTCAGATATACGATAACGAACAAAAAAGTAATTAGTAAACACTATGTATAGATGCGGTCAGTGTATTTGGTTTGCTCCGAGAAAAAAGCAGTCGTTTAAAGGAAAGTGCGTTTGTACGGACGAAGATGTGGATTTACTTACAAAACGTTGTAAAGAAAACTTTGAAAAGAAGAAAGTATGACAGAAGAAGAGTTATCCAAAGTGCCTTTTAAAATGGTCTGTCACTTAGCATTGGAAAGTGAACACCTAAGCACTTACATTAGTAAAGACGGCAGGCTGGGATTCTGCGACCATGTACCCAAGCGTGCCGACGGAACGTTTCGTAAAGGCTACAGGCATTACCGCATAGACAATAAGGTTTATAAGACAAAAGAAAAGTTCTTGGAAGCATTAAGAGAGTATAACGCAGAATGCAAAGTAACAAAACTAAAATAGTTATGAAAGAAGATAATTCTTATATGTTATTCTCCAACGGCACGGAGTTTATGATGTGGCAAGAGCGTAACTGCGAAAAATGCGTTAAAGCTGTATTCTATAACCCTAAAACAGACACCTACCCCAAGTATCGCTGTGCTATACAGAAACATATAGAAGAAGCGTGCATAGGCGACGGAAGAGGCAGTAAGCGCGTTTATGAAGCGTGTCGCTCTTTTATCTGCCCGCAAAAAAGAACAGAGCGAAAGGTTTATCCACGCAAAAAGAAAGATAACTCACTTACAATAGATTTTAAAGATGAAAGATAACAAGCACATCTATACACTGGAACTTACCGAGCGACAAGCAAAGCTGTTATCCTATGCCTGCGACCAGTTTTCAAGGCTCATACAAGGGCAAGACGGAGCGTTCCAAGACCTTTTTGAAGCAGCATGGGAGAAGCGTTGCAAAGAAGCCGTTGGCGGTCACGGAATGAACAAGGAATGGGATGGCGGATGGTATGCAATGCGCGAAGATGCCGAGCAATTCTGTAAGCAGATAAAGAAACGTTTTTGGGGTCTACCGCCAAGCACATTAAACGGCATCCATTATGACGATACGGCGGATATACTTTTTGATATACACCGTGTCTTGCGTCATCAGTTTTATGTAGACCGAGGCGATACGTCTATTGCTACCGTTGATAGCGAGAATCCCACAAATAGTGTTGGAACAGAACCATTAGTAAAAATAAAAAGAAAGAAATAATGAAAAAGTATCTATTTAGAGGCTATGATTGCGTTGGCAACAAAGGCTGGGTGTACGGAGATTTAGTACATAACCAAAAAGTAACAAAGCAAGGCTTAGAACCCCGCGTTATGGTCGGAGGCTATGAAGTAGACCCCGAAAGTGTTGGTTTGGATTCTGGTTTAAAAGACCTAAATCATAAAGATATCTTCGAAGGAGATATATTGTCCGTAAAATACAATGGCAAGCACCTTTTTAACGCTACTGTCCTTTGGCACAAAAAGTATGCAGGTTTTCTTATGGACGAAGGCGACGAAGATTGCTATAGTCCTATACCTTACGAAACCGAGATAGAAGTTATTGGCAGTGTCTATGAAAATAATCTAAAAAAGTAATATTATGGCACGTGGAATGATAGGTACGCAAAGTTTATAGATATAGATAAGATAAAAAGAAAACTATGAGCAAAAAGAAAGAAGAGCAATTTTGCGGCTGCTGTTGCTGGTTTTATGCAGAGGACACTTACGGCTACGGCGGCTGTCCTTTCCAGTTTGCGGAGATACGGCAGTGCGAATATCTTTGCAATATAAAAAAGAAATTTATAAGCAAGGAGCAGATGCGTCACTACGTTGCCGTCTTACGGCAGGCAAACAGATGCAGGCGCGACGACCATGTGCCAGCAATCTATAAGATGCCTAACCCAACAGAACTTGGTAAGGCAATAGACTTTGCTTGCGAATATATAAAAGTCTTTAGCGATATATAAGAATATGGAGCAACCAAATGAAGAATACGAAGAGTATAGCGTCTACGTTGAAGGATTCGAAGAAAAGCCCTATGCAACGTGTCGCGTTAAAGAAGAACGCGCCAGCGAAGAAACGCTCGAACGGAAATGTTTCTGAACGCTGGATAAGACAACGACGCGCCGATTTGCTTTCTACGTCCTCAGACGCAGAAAAAACGGTTTACACCGCGTTATGCCGTATGGGGTATAAAGTTATACGTCAGCAACCTATCTACACAGGCAAGCGCGTTTATTTTGCGGATTTATATATCCCAGAATTAAAGACGGTGTTTGAGTTAGACGGCGGTTATCATTACACCCGTAATCAACGCAGGCTGGACGGCAACAGAAGTAGCGGGATTTGGCGCATGGGGTATCATGTCGTGCGCCTTTCAAACCATGATGCCCGCAGCATAGAGAAAATAAAGGCTAAAATCCGCCTTATTCTCGACAAAAAGCCTTAAATAGCTTTAAATGTCCGTATATTTTATTTAAAATCGTTTAAAAACATCTCTAAAAGATTGTTTCTATAAAATACTTTTCTTAATTTTGGAGTGTCAAATTTAATTACTAATTTAATAATAGGAGATACAACAATGACTAAGAAAGAAAAGCTCGCAAACGAGTACGTAGAGTTAAAGAAGCAGTTCGACGGAACAGAGTTTAAGGCAGACATCAAGGAGCATCAGACTTGGTGGCTTACCCGAGAGTTTAAGTGCGAACAACTGGAAACCAAGATTAAGGCTGTTCAGACCGCTATTGCCGACAAGGCAAAGAGAGAGGCAAGAGAGGCTTGGTTTGCTACCGAGGAAGGCAACGCATGGAAAACCGAAAGAGAAGCACAGCTCGAGCAACTTCGTAAGCAGTATGTGGAAATCCGCAATAGCGCCTTCCAGTACACCCGCACAGTCGTTAAGAACCTGTTAGGCGAAGGTTTTGATGTTACACGCTTTAGCGAAGGTAACATGGAGATAGGTTTGGTGGAAAGCTATCGCGAGGACGGCACCGCTAATGGTCTTTTCGGGCATGAGTTCACAGTTAGCTTTGGTAAAGGCTGGGATTATACAAAGGACGGTGTTAAATATAAGTATGAGTGGGAAATGAACTACGGTACGATGGGTTCCTTCGATATGGTTAACGACAGCAACAGGGTTATCTATTTGGTAGGCATGGCAAAATTTGCCAGCGACACAGTAGTTATTCCTGCCCTGCGTGAGTATTTGCATGGTGTAGTCAAGAGCATGGACGCCTTACAAGAAGCAACCTATAAGATAAAAGAAGAGTTAAAAAACCCAGCCATTCCACAGGCAGCATAACTAACACACAGGCACACAATACAAATAAAGGCGCGAAAAACGCCTTTATTTTTGTTTTAACGCCGTTTTACCGCGTTTCCGTATAATTATATACCCAACACAAAACAAATGCGTTAAAGGGCGGCATTTTGCGTACCGCCCTGCCAACACGGCAAACTGCTGGCTACAACTTTTTAATAAGACGAGAGCCAAGCCACACAAAGCCATCCCAAATGGCATTGCCAACGATGTTAGAAGAGAGGTCGGAAAACCATGACCGTCGCGACACCTTCCTGTTAATCTCTTCCAGCAACCTTAACTGCTTGTACTCGTCTAAGGTCATACGTTAAAATAGCGACGGATATTAAATACCTTATCTTTATCCATGAGTTTGTCTACGGCAAGGTCATGGACAAGGCTAAAGAGATTTGCACTATCAACATACTTGCTCATGGTTTCCGAGGAATCCGACATGAGCATATTCATAGTAACCCATAAAGCGCAACGATTATAGTACGGCTCACATTCCAAATCAAAACCACTTTGTTCCATTGCTTGTTTCCATTGTTCACGCGACCACGGTGCTTTTGGTGTCATGCCAGCAACAATCTTTTCCGCTTCCTTTGGGGTGAGATAATTCTTCCAGCGTATGCTCTCCAACTTCTCTATCCATTCTTGCGCTACTTCGGGCTTGTTTGCGATAAACCAGTCCATCATTTCTTTATGCACATTGCCAAAGGTGCGCATAAAGGCTACTTCCTGTGAGCTTGCCATCATATTATAGAGGGCTGTAAACTCATTTTTCATTTCTTCTTGTGTCATAATTGATAATCTTTTTTTATTAAAACATTTGGTTATATCATAATTAATTATTAACTTTGCACTCGCTTACAATCAATAACGTAGGGTGGTGAAGCTGGTATCACGTTGGGCTCATATCCCAAAGTTCGGAGGTTCGAATCCTTCCCCTGCAACCACTTTAGCCCTTTGTCTGGTTTCTTCATACTTATACTATAGAGAGCTGCCAAGCGGCTCTCTTTTTATTTTATCTTACCGCGTTTCGTTTTTGTGCGTTTAGTGCACGTCGGACACGGAGCTTGCGGAATAACCTTAGAGGCTATCTGTGGCAATCGTGTCGTTATCTGCGTCTGAAAAAATCTTCTCATAAAGCCTTATGTAAATAGTGTCAATATATCCTTCTAATAATTCCAACCAAATAGCAAGATAGCTGGCAAGGAAAGATATTGCGAGTGGTGCTATAATATGGTGCAATAAAATGGTGGTATAAACGAGAACACACCAAAACGACGAGCATTTTACACAGTCGAATACGGGCAGCTCATAACCAATCTTATCCTCTATGGCTTTTACTAAACCAAGATGATTCATAGTCACACATACGAACACTATACTCGCAATATCTATCCACATAGTCTTACATCTTGTCTTACCTTGTCTTACCTAAGCAGTAGCCACGTTAAGCGTCGTAGTAATGGCAATAGCGTTTGTTACATTGCTACAAGGCTGGACGTTTGTAGGACTGGCAACGGAATTGCCTATCGTTAGTGTCGGTGTAGCATTAGAAGAGCAAGGAACACAGATTACACAATAGATATTTTCTGTGCGCGGACAAACATTGCACTGACAGCCGCAAACAAACGGCATATAGGTGCAAGAACCGCTTATAAGCACTTCTTGACAGAATGTCCCGTTACCAACATCAACGGGCGAACCGAGTGCCGTTGCTTTGAGGTCGGCAGTTACGGGAAATACTTCCTGTGTGCATAGTTTACGATTACCACAAGTATAGTGGTCGAGAGCCAAAAGGTAGTTGGCATTGGCAGCAGTGCCACCAGAAATCGTCGTGAGGCTCACCACGAACGTTTTGCCATTGTTACAGTTACAAGCCATAATACATAAAAGTTTTAAAGTGAGTTATCTTGGGGCTCTATTGATTTTGCACCGTCCCCTTCCTGTGCGTTTGGGTCAAAAATGGATGCTTCATTGTTTTGTATAGCATCTATCTTATCGGACAGCATTTTGAGGTCGTCTTTGAGTTCAATAACGATACCCATCATGGTGTCTAACACTTTCATATTTGAGTAGGCGTGCTGACTGGCACAATACGCTCTCTGTGCAGGCAGACATTGTAAGCAGTTGCCCGAACACTTAAACTGTTGTTGATTTTGCTTTTCCATAGGTTGTTTTATTGTTTAAAGAATCGTATAATCTGACTTGTTACATACGGGCTGCTCTTGAGTTTTCCAACGGCTTCGGCAAGTTTGCTACCCGAAACCTTTGCTCCGTGCTGACCCATGATGTTGATAAATTGAATGATAGCCTTGCGACCTCTCTCTGCTTCTTCGTCACTATTTGCGTAGATATTGAAAGTAATAGCTCTTATTTCCTGTTCCATTTACTTTGCCGTGTTATTCGTTAATACTTGGTAAAGGCTCTTCCGTACCTACGGGTGGCAGCTGCCTGTTCTGAACGATATTTCGGATAAATTCATAACCTTTTGCCAAAGTGTCTTGGTTTTCCTTAAACCATTCCATAAGACCATTGACCGTGCCTTTGGTATTATCAACCCATGTAGGCTGTACGGGGTCATAGTCTGGCAACTCGGGCATATCTTTTGCAAAGTAATCGTAGAGCTTGTTGCTTTCGTCTATATCTCCTTTGCACGCAAAAAGGCACTGAATCTTAAGTGTTGCCTTACTCGTTGGTCGTATCGCCTGTACCATTTTTAATTTCTCCTTTTTATTGGTAAACCATTTCATTTGCCGTGTTAGATTTTAAGCAGGTTGGAATCTGCTTGTTTGTATACTTTCATACACATTAAGCAGATTCCTTCCTTCTTGTTTAGCCGTTACAACCGCAACCAGTTGCAGGGCAGCCGCAAGGCTGTGGGCTGCTGTAGAGCGAAACTGGGGTTGGATTGAGCGAAGCACGACCTGTTACGAAGTCCGAATAGGTCTGTTGCATCACGGAATTAACGGCAGACAGCTCTGCGGCTTGCTGTGCTGTCAATGTACCCTGCTGTGAACCCTGTACACTGTCATTGACTGTGTTGGTCAGAGTGACATCGCCAGCGATACGCTCCTGACGCTCTGCGGCAAAGAGACTTGTAAGCTGGTCAATCTGACGCTGCGATGCAGCAATCTGAACGTTGGCAATCTCTTTGGCAGCAATAGCGGCTTCTTTTGCCTGATTGCTCTTGGCGTTGCTGTACATTCCACCAAACAGCCATGCACCGATACCGATTGCCGTACCGACAGTTCCGAGGACAAGACCCGAAACGGCTACGCCACCCGTGTGCTGCTTCTGCTGGAGATACCCGATTTTGTACTGCTCGTAAGGAGAAAGACCATCCTTGTCAAGCCCACGCATCATTAACAAATCATTCATTTCCATAGAAATAAGTGTTTTAAAGGATTAATACTAAAATTGCTTGGTGTCACTAAATGACAAGGGCAAAATTAGTGCTTATAACGCTTTAAAACAAAGGAAACGTAATATTGTCAAGGTCAGCATTTGACCTCGCCAGACAAGCGCTTAAAAGCCCGTTTTAAGGTGCTTTCCGATACCCGATACTTTTCCGCCAATTCCATGCGTATAACATCAGCCTTTTCTCCTTCCTCGCGAAGATAGAGGTATTCTTCGTAAGCACGGATATACTTGTAATCATCTTCGCGTAGACCACATTTTGACATTAGTTTTAACATTTCGGCGTTCAATTTTAAAAATAAAACCTTTTTCATTTGCGCAAATCGAATTAAATTACTAAATTTGCACCCGCATCACTAACAAATAGAATTATCTGCCTTCCGACGAGTAGCAAGGACATAACAGCCCCTCGGCAACCTCATTGGGAGGCAATTCTATTGGAGTTAGTGATGCAACTTTTAAGAATAATGCCGAGGGGTTTTAAATAAAACCCGACAACAGCATTACGACGCAAAATTACCGTTTATATATTAATAATGAAAGAGTGTAGCGGCAACGTAGTAAACAAGTTGCCGTAGATGCTTATTTTTTACTTGTTTACTCGCTTCTAACCGCAAAGACGCGAAATGCCGTATAATGCCTTATCTTTGCGATAAAATCGCAAAATTAATAGAGATATGGCAGAAGAAATACTGGGCATTGCTTCCCACATGGATATTAGCGACATTGACCGCGCTATAACCGAGATTATCGACAACCTCGATAAGATTGGCGTAAAAACCGACGTTCTTAGCAAGCGCATGAGCGAAGCTATGAGAGAGATAGCAAGCTCTACCGACGATGCAGCTACCAAGCAGAAACGCGCTATGGACGTTTATTCGCAAGCTATTGCCGAAGTAAGAGCGGCAATGACGGGTTATCCAGATGCACTTAGACAAGCAAAGAACGAAGCAGATGCAACTGCGCAAGCGACGGCACGTTTGGAAAGCGAGCTTGCTAAAATGAACGAAAAGCTCAAAACGGTCAAAGAGGGTACAGATGCTTACAGCCAACTCAAAAGAAATATCTCTGGAATAGAACAGCAGATTAATAGTAATACTCGTGCTTATGAAGCACAGGCTGTTACTATCCAAAAAATGGAAGCGGGCTATAACAGTCTTGTTCAGTTGTATGGTGTTGCCGATGCTGCCGTTCTTGCAAATGCGACAGCACACGGCTTAACAGCTACTACAACAACCGCGGAAGCTGGCGCACATACTAAAAACGCTGTTGAAATAGAAAAAGAAACACAAGCAGTCAAACAAGCAAAAGAAATGACTGTGGAAGCGGCAAACGCAAATGAGGTGTTTGTTTCTTCAAAAGAGGAAGCGCTTAAAGTCGTTACTCAGCTCGTACAAAAATTCCATGATTTACGAGATGCTGGTGCAGCTTCCGACAAAATTCTTGCGGCTCAGAGCGAGGCGATGCGTGCTATTGATAATTACGCAAACTATGGCTTAGACAGAAAAGATTTTGACCTTTCTTTGGAGAAAAGCAAAGCACAAGCAGTTAACGAGCAAAGCGAAGCAATAAATAAAAAGGCACAAGCAACAGAAAAAGCGGAACAAGCTACTGAAAAATCGGTCAAAGCAGAAAAGACGCGAGTAGAAGAGCTTACCGACGCGCTTGCTAAGGCAGAAGAAAAATATAGAAACATGCTTGGTTTGTCCGAAAAATCGGGCAAATTATCTACCTTATGGGCGGAGCATAAGGTTGCCGAACAAGTAAACAGCGGTGTTATCTCGCAAGGAGAGCTTCAAAGAATCCTTGAAGCAAGAGAAGCCGTTATCAAACTTAAAGACGAATTAAAAGAAGCAAAAAAAGAGGCTACAACAGGTAACGAGGGTGAGCAAAACAAACTTGTTACTATGGCTCATAATTTTAAAGAGCAATGGTCTTATGTTGGCGAATTAAAAGATAAGATACGCGGTCTTACACAAGAATTAGGTCAATGCGAAGCAGAGTATAGTAAACTTGCGGGCAAGTCTAATTTTGATGAAGATAGCAAAAAGGTTAAAGAGCTTGAAGAACAAATACAAAGGCTTAAAAACCAAATAGCTGATGCAAACCAAGAGCTTGACCAAATGCCGAACAGTGCAGGCAGTGTTCTCGCCAAATGGAAAGAGAAGTTGGTCGATTTCCTTACTGGCGGAGGAAAATTTCAAGCGTCTTTATCTAATATGAAAACCGCCCTTGGCGGATTGCTTGCACCACTTACTGCGGCAACAGGCGGAGTAATGGCAATGACAAGGGCGTTATTTGCTATGGCAGCAACACCAATAGGTGCGGTATTAAGCGGTATCGTTCTTGTTTTACAAGCTTTGTTTGCATGGTTTAAAAAAAGCGCGGAAGGACAAACGGCATTTGCGCAAATTACGGCATACCTTAGCAGTCTTATGTCTTCATTAATGGACGTTGCGGTAAAAATCGGCAAATATTTGTTTAAAGCATTTACCGACCCTCAAACCGCAGTCCACGCTTTTGGCGTAAACCTTGTTAAAATGGTTATAGAACCTATCAAGGTTATTATAAATCTTTTACAATCGCTTGGAAGCGCAATAAGCGGTGTGGTTTATTCTATGGCAGCAATTAAAAGTGATAGCTGGGAAGATTTTCATCATTACTTAGATAAAGCTACCGAGAGTTTTAAAAACGCGGAAAGAACGTTTACTGCTGCTGGTGAAGCTGTTGCTAACACTATTCAGAACGCTTATAATGGCGTTATAAACCTTGTAAAAAGTGTAGGAGAAGTTAGTCAAGACGTATGGGATAAGACAAGAGATGTTGATTTAACTGCTTATTTTTCACAGCAACTAAAAAAAGCACAAGAATCTGCGCAGCTTGCAAAACAACAGATTGAAGCACAAAAGCAACTTTCGGAAGCAAAGCGCGACGAAAAGCTCTTAGATATAGATATTGCCAAAGAGCGTGAAAAAATATACATGCTTACAGGCAAAGAAAAAGACGCTCAAATAGAAAAAGTAAAGCAAATGCTAAAAGAGAGGTATAAGCCTCAGATTGAAGCACAAGAAAAACTTTACGAAATACAAGCGCGTCGTAACAAATTACACACAGCGTCTTTAGAGCAATTAGCGCAAGAACGTGAAGCACAAGGTGCTATTTACCAGTTGCAAGCTCAGCAAGCTGCATCTACCCGTATGCTTGTTCGTATGCAACAAGCTAACCTTCGTAAAATGGAAAATGAAGGAAAGCAAGCAAATAAAAAAGATACAGCAGTACAAGAAGCTACAACTAATTGGGAAGAAACTGTACGTAAAAATTCTTATGCTCGAGCAAAAGCAGAGGAAAAGATAGAACAAGCCGTAACAGACGCAAAGATTGCGGCAATGAAAGACGGCGCGGAAAAAGTACTTGCCGAAAAGAATCGTGCTTTTGAAAAAGAACTCGAGCAACTGGACGAGCAGCGCAAAGCAGCTATCGAAGCCGAACGCACCCGTCAGAAAGCGGAGTTTGAAGCACAGGAAAAGATTATTAAGGCGCGAGGCGGTAAGTCCAAGCAGTGGAGTGAAGATGAAGTCGATAAGACAGCTATCGACGCTATTAATGCGCAGTATGAGAGCCTTAAGAAGCTTGCCGTACAACGTCAGCAGAACGATGAAACGCAAAAGCAAGTGCAAGCTATGCAAGATTATCTTATTCAGTACGGCAGTATGCAAGAAAAGCGTAAGGCTATTACCGAAAAGTATAATAAGGATATTGCTAACGCGGAAGCACAAGGCTATGCTGGTGAAGTTGCTAAGTTAAGAAAGCAGTTGGAAGACGAGCTTGCGTCGTTGGATATGCAAAAGATAAAGAACTCCATTAACTGGGAAGCAATCTTTAACGACCTCGACAAACTATCTAATGCTGCACTGGAAGATTTAAAAACAAAATTAAAGAAAGCACTAAACGATAAAGATATAACACCCGAAAACGCAAAGGTGCTTTCCGAAAAGTTGTTGGAAATCGACAACCGCTTGTCCGACAATATGTGGACTTCGATGATACCTGCACTCAAAGAGCGTCAGCGGTTGTTAAACGAGATAAAGAGTTCGGAAGAAGATATTGCGAGGGCGCAGAAGAATTATTCAAATGCCTCTGCTAAACAAACGATGTCCCAGTTTAATCTTCAAAATATTGCACAGGGCGCACTCGGAAGAACCCTTACCAAAGAAGAACTTGGTTATGGAAGCGGTACAGAACTTGTTGGGAAGCTAAAAGTTGTAGGCGATTCCGCAGAACAACTTAAAACGGCATTTGATAATAATAAGATTGCAACAAACGACCTTACCAAAGCACAAGAGGAACTTACCGCTGCCCAACAGCAAGGAAAATATCTTAATGATATGCTTTCCAAATTAACGGGCAAAGGTTCAAAAGACCAAAACTTTGGTTCGGCATTAAAGAGCATTTTTACCACCGCGGCGGAAAGTAACGGCGGTGGCTTTATTGGCTATGCTAAGTTAGCACAGGATAACATCAACAGCATGGCGGAGTTTACCGACAAGATTGGACTTGCTGGTACAGACTTTGGTAATGCGGTACACGGATTTGCCGATGGTGTAAATGGTTTTATGTCCGCTATACAGAGCCTTGCAAGTGGTGATGTCTTTGGTGCAATAAACGGCATTATAGACGGCATAGCAGGACTTGGTAAAGGTTTTGCGTCTATCTTTGTCGGCAACCTTGATAACCACGAAGAAATGGTTAAAATCCAAAAGGAAGCCAATAGTCAGTTACAGCTTATTAATGACCGCGTAGCAAAGATTTCTGATAAGTTAAGCAGTAGCTATGGTGCAACGGCTATTAGTACTTTTGAAGAATTAAAGCAATACTTGCAATCTTCACAGCAACAATATAATGCGGGCTTACAGGCAGCAGGAAACGACCGCTATGGTGGCGCAAATTCCGAATGGTGGCACAGAAACAAGAACGGCGGTGAAGGTGCAGGCGGTTACGTTGAGCGCTTAAAGCAACAATATGGTCTAAATTTCCAAGGCACATCGTGGCAAGATTTCTTTAACTATATCTCAACGTTAGAAGATGGTAAAGGAGCAAAGATATTGCATGACCTTCGCGAGAACTCCAGCATGGTCGATATCTGGAACGAACTTATGCGTACCAACAGCTATGACGAAGGAGCTATTGCTGATTGGATTAAACGTTGGGCAGATAGCTACGACGAAGTTCAGAAGTCTATTGATACCCTCAATGAACGACTAACGACCACCACAAAAGAAAATGTCTTTGACGACTATCTCAAATCTCTTTACAACCTTGCCGACGGCTCAAAAGATGTCTTTAAAGAGATTGCCGACAACTGGCAAAAAATGGTAAATAGGATGGTCGTAAACAATATCGTTGGCGCAAAACAACAGAAAGCCCTTGAAGATTGGTACGAAAACTACCTTGCAAAGGCTTATAGCGACGATGTAAAGATATATCAGAAAAACCTCAAAGACGCAAAAGAAAAATATGATGAGATTTTGAAGCAAGGCGTTGACGAAATAAACCGTTTAAAGGAGATGGGTATTATCAATACCACTTCCGAATACCAGCAGACGGCGACGGGCAATTCCATTCAGAATATCTCTTACGACCAAGCCGACGCAATAGAGGGTATTATGCTCGGACATACCATTATCCTCGAACGGACGCTTAATGAAACGGTAGAGCAGACGGGTATCATGGGAAATATTGATGCTGGCGTTCAGCAGATTGGCGCACAGGTGGTAGATATTCGCGAAGGTGTGCAAGTAATGATTGAAACGCAAGGCAGCATGAACTCACACCTTGCGCAGATTAGCGAAAACACCCGAGTCCTGCCAGAGGTACGGGATGAAATCGTTCGCGTAAGAAAATTGGTGGAACAACAATAAAAAAAACAATACAGCTTATGAAGAATAGTGCATTTATAAAGCTTGCAACGGAACAAGATTCGGCATACGTTGATATATTCGATACCTATGGCGTGTCGTTTTTTAAAGGCTCTTACCTCAAACTCATTAACACTTCACGGGGAAAGAGCTACGTTACCAACGAAAGCCGCCTAACGAACGGAACACAGTACCTTGCCTCCGCAACCTATGCCAAGCGTTCGGAAAGAAGCGTATCACTGGACATTCTCATGGAAGCAAGCAGTAAGGCGGACTTTGTTACAAAGTACGAAGCTTTTACCAATAAAATAGCAAACGGCGGTCTGTTTTGGTTAAAGATTCCGTCGTATGCCCGAATATTTAAACTTGTTTATTCCGATATTCAGCCAAAGCAAGAATATAGGAATAATCGTGCTACCTTTACACTCAGTTTAATAGAACCCAACCCTTTGGATAGGGTTACCGTCGTATAACAGTAGAGCAAAAAATAAAATGGCAGAAGCGCATCAGATAACCATATACAACAAGAGCGGAGCAGTAATTGCAACGCCCTTTATTACCAAGTCCGCCGAACACGAAGAGGAAATGATGAAGTCCGACTTTGTTAAGCTCTCTTGGCGAGATGCAACTTTGTTGGAGCTCCCCGTAGACGCTTATATCATTCCGTATTCCGACGGAGTACACTATTCTTTGTTAGAGCCTTACAAGCCCGAACAGAAATCCACTGCCGAATACGTCTACGAGCCGCAATTCCATCACCCGAAAATGTATCTGAGTAAAGTGCCGTTTGTTATTAACAGCACGGACACCGACGGCAACAGCATACAGCTCATGGACTGGCCTTTTACGGGCTTTGTTGCCGACTTGCTCACGATGTTCTGCAATCAGATAAATGCCGTATTCAATCGCAGCGAGCAGCAAGGTAACGCTTTTGTTGCAAATGTACAAGGAACATTTGATGAAGTCGTAACCATTCAGTTTAGTTCCGTCGATATATTGTCGGGACTAACAAACCTTGCCAATCAGTTAGAGTGTGAATGGCATATTGATTGGCTCTACCATACCCTCTATTTCGGACATATCACAGTAGACCACAACATAGGCACTCGTCAGCTTACAGTCGGCACGGATATACAAGTTCCGTCCGTGAGAAATTCACGCGAAGGTTACTGGAACGCATACAAGCCACAAGGTTCTACGCGAAATATTACCCGTCGTGCTGCCAGTGGCGAGAACGTGCAGGCAAATGTCCGCCTCTCACTTCTTGGATATGATAACAACAAATATCCCGACGGAACTATATACTCCTTTGGTGAGTTTGACCTGCAAGGACACCTTATCGTCTACAATAAGACGCAGTTCGATGCCTTTGGAGAGCGTGCCTTTGTAAAGCCGCTTGTCTTTGAAGAAGTCTATCCGCAATTGCCACTTTACGTCTATAGCCCTCGTTATGTTGAACGTTACCTTGAAGAGGACGACGGCAACGGCGATAAGCAGAAAGTCGTAGACCATTACGATAACAACGGGAATCCCGTCTATAAGAAATATGCCGTTTGGTATGTGCGTTTGGCATACCCAGACCCGACGGCAGACGAAAGACCATACCTGCCCATCGGTTGGAGAGATTACAAAGTACTTGCAACGTGTTTTGCCAACATTACTTCCGTACTCAATAAAACTGCCACTGGTGCTGTTTTTTTGACCGACCTTGATTATGACACAAGCTACTTCAAAAATGCGTATAACGGCGCTATAAGCTGCTTTATTGTGCGTCTTTCTATTGCTGAAAACGATTGTAAATGTTGGATAGTGCAAGGTACGGGCGGAAAATGCGAGGTGCACTGCGAAGTATCGGACAAGGACGACGAACGTTATGAGAACAACCCAACGGCATTAACAGCTTTCCTTGCTGGCGTACAGACAAACGCGCAGTTTGTGTTCGTTAGCGGTACGGTGGATAATAACATTCCTTTGGCACACCGCGACGGTACAACCAATATTATCGACGGCAAAAAGCCCATTATTGCTTTCCAACCCAACAAAGAAAATGGTGCTAACGACTGCCCGTTGGCGGGACGAGGCGACGGCGACGGAAACGGACATTACGGCTTCGAAATTGAGTATCATACGCAGGCTTCCGTCGTACATGACGATATTAACAACCGCGACGTTAATGTGCAAGCAGGCGACTATGAGATTATCTTCCAGCAATCGAGCGACTACATACTGCCTACTACAACGACAAGCGGACTTATCCCAAAAGGCGACCCGACGGATGATTCGCAGCCTTCTTTGCTTGCTAACAAGGTTAGCATGTATAACATCGTAATGGCGGATTCCGCAGAAACGGTAGCACAAGGTGACTTGGAAAAAGAAACAAAGGACTACATAAGCAATCTCTACAAGGACACCAATAACTATACGTTTAGGAGTAACCCCGTAGCCTTTGAAGAATACAACAGGACACACTCGGAGTTCAATCCGCAGAATCCTGCAATTTACATCGGACAGCCCGTATTGTATAAGAACGGCGCATTTGAGCTGACTACTCGCGTGCTTAAACTCGTTACAAAGCTCGACTATGCTTTTGAACAAGAGATAACAGTCGGCAACGAAGTAATTAAAGGCAACCGTCAGCAGTTGGAAGAAAAAGTCGATACCTTTATCTCCGCAGGTGCAGGCAATACTGGTTCTTCTGGATTTTCCCGTTCTGCCGTGCAAGCTATTATTGACAACTATGGCTCGTCATTATTCCTTTCCAAGCAAAAGAACGATACGGCACAAGGCTTCCTGCGACTGCTCAAAGGGCTACAGGTCGGTAATCAGTATGTAAGTGGCTTGTTAGGCTCTGGTGGTATCTTCCGCAGAAACGCGGACGGCAAGACGTACTTGGAAACCGATAACCTTTATGTCCGCATGAAGGCCTACTTTGACACGGTGGAGGTTCGCGAATACGAACACTCCCACGGCGGGCGCATTGCCAGTTCGGCAGGTCAGAAGGTTAGCCATGTCGTAAAGATGGGTTACTACCCCGAGGGTTCGCAGACAAAAGTTCCTTTGGACGACGACAACTACTACCACTATATTGACCCTGTGACGGGCGACGAAACGCTGATACCCCTTGATGTCTGCTGCTACCGATGCTACTACAGGGCAAAGGAGAACAGCAACACCACTGAGCAGGCCACCCGTCAGAACACCTTCAAGCGCGGCGACATGGCTCGCTGCCACATGGTAAACGACAACCTGAACCAAAAGGATTATTGGCGCATAGTTGACGAAACCAACGAGTACGATACCTTCTACAACGGTGAATATGGTTGGACGGACTTAACCAACGAAGCCCACTTCGACGTTACGGGTACTTCGACGTGCTGGGGCTATATGGGTGCAAGCAGTGGAGAAGCTGCCGACGTTCCCGAAATGGGTGACGACTTGTATCAACTTGGTAGTGTTACCGATGCCGACAGACAGGGTGCTATTGTCGAGGCTACCACGGGCAACGACACTCCCGCCTACCGTATCTATCAGAGTGTTGGTAAGGACTTGCGCCCGACACCAGCACAGGGACAACCGCCATTGAGTGAGTTTGACCCGTTTACGTTAGAGGACAGGGATTATATCAACCTGTTCTACAACAGCGCAACGGGACGCGCCCAGATGGACGTTTACGGCGATGCCTATATAGGCAGCAAGGACAGGAGTACGACTTATATCAAGTATACGCAAGACGACGGCACTCAGCAGCACAGACCGAAGCTGGAGATTAAGGCTCTTATCAACGTTCTCAGCAGTGTGCTTGACGGCAATACCACATACAACTCGCTGAACGACTATCTTAGTGCTAAAACCTATACGCAGGCGCAGGTTGATGCCATGATTGAGGGCATACAAGAGCAGATAGACGGCGAGATAGACACTTGGTTCTACGATTACATGCCAGTTGATTTCGAAGCAACAGAACCTGCAAGAAAGGTGCCTTTGCTTTTCTATGAGAAAAACGACGTAAGCTATCCTTGTCAGCCTTACTACGATTGGTTTGTAGCAGACCACGGCGACCCTACGACTACGCCAATTACTCAACCCACAACAGACGTTGAACGTAATAAGCATCTTGGAGATATATTCTACGACAACACGTCGGGTTATGCCTTCCGCTTCTCCAAAGACGAGAACACTGGCGACTTTGAATGGGTGGAGATTACCGATTCCGCAGTCATCAAGGCTCTCCGCGACGCAGCCAATGCGCAGGATACGGCGGACAACAAGCGACGGGTGTTCGTGGCTCAGCCTGCACCGATTCCGCCAAAGACCTATGTCGAGTATGATGTTGGCGACCTTTGGACTAACGCCAACTTTACGGGCAGTGATTCACACGGTCAAGCGGTCGTGTATAGCAATGACCTTCTCCGTTGTATTACCGCCAAGCCTATCCGCGACGCGCAAGGCAACATTACCGACGGCACTTTCAGTATTGACGACTGGCAGCTTGCGTCCAAGTATACCGACGACAGTACTCTGCTTACCTTCTTGGACGGCTACCAAGGCAATCTTACGAATATCCGCACACAGGTAGACCGCAAGGCGGAAACTTGGCGGCAGGCTACCGACCCTTCAACGGTTGCACGTCCTAACGGCTGGCTTGGCGAGCAGGATAGCGAACACGTCGGCGACATCTGGATGGATACGACACAGAACGGCGGCAACAAGACCAAGATATTCCAAGACAAGGGTGATAGTGCAAATCCTCGCTATGTATGGGAAGAGCAGGCTGTACCCGATGAAGTGTTTGACGAGATAGACGGCAAGGCAGCACTCTATACGGACTACGACGATTGGTATGATTCAATTAACAATGTGAATAACCTGCAAATCCGCGACCTCTATATTCCTTATCGCAACTATCCGATAGAAAGCACGGATGCTGCCGCTACCTACAAGACTAACAAGGTTTATCGTTGTACCTATGCTGGCGACTACACAGCCAATCACGTTACGCCTCCGACGTTCCAAGAAATTGCTTATACCAATGATGATACCGTCAATGCCATTATCCAGCGTTACGGTCAGATACTTAACATCACTCCAACCGCGCAAGACCTCGGACAAGCGTTAGGTTATCTCGAAAAGGTTCTCAGCACTGGTTCTACGAGTGTTGACGGCGGTTTGGTTCTGACGAATATCATCTACATGAAGGACGTGGGTACTACGCCGCAGGTTCGTGCAGGTCTTAGCGGTCTGCTTAAAGAAACCGAAACGGGTACGGGGTGGAAAGGTTATGGTACTGCTGCTTGGTATGGTGGCGGTGTAAATAACGGTGTGCCTATCGATAAAGAAGCAAGCCCTGCTCTTAGCAACTACGCAAAGTCTTTGTTCCGCTTTGACGGCTCTGGTTATTTGGCGGGCGGAAATATCACTTGGGACGCAAACGGCTCGGTTACTATCCGCAACATAACGACACTCTACGATTCACAGAACACGAACATTCTGAACGAGCTTACCACATTCTCCAACATGTTCGGTAACTCAACGTGGGGTGTCGAACCGAATACCGAACTCCGCATACAGCCCAAGCAGCACTTTGACCACATCAACCTTACTCGCGGAACGGGTAGCGTAGGTGGCGATTCCCACTACTTCGACATCACGGATGTATCGGTGTTGAACTACGGGGAGATGAAAACCCGCTTCTTGCAGAGCGACCTATTCTGGCTCTTGTTCGGTGTATATTCCAGCGACGGCACGACTGACCTTACGTCTACATTCATATCTACTGGCGCACTGCCTACGGGTGCGGTCATCAAAGCTAAGACGGGATTGTTTACCGACAGCTTCCTCTCTGCCCTCGGTCTGAATCCTAACAGCGGTGGTGGCGGCGGAACGGGCGACGTGACATGGACTGCACTTGCACAAACGGCAATAGACAACCGCACCATTGATTGGAGCTATATAGCCTACGCTGTCACACAACAGGGCTACATCACGTCTGCCTTGCTTGCTGCATATCTGACTACTAACGGCTACGCTACTCAGAGCTGGGTTGGTCAGCAGGGATTCATTACGTCGCAGGACATTACGGCGAACCTCATCAACAATGCCCTTGGATTCACACTGAGCGGTACGAGCGGCTATACCTACAACCTCGACAACTTCGCCCTTGCATCGGCTTTGTCGGACTATCTGCCAATTAGCGGCGGAACAATCACGGGTGGTCTGAATATAGACGGCGGATTAACGGTTGGCGACCCAGTTACTATTGGCGACACACTCTCCGTAAACGATGACATATTTATGATGAACAAGCTCGTCGCTACACGGGAGTGG
>Ga0310694_10000315_pt1 | contig 66092 bp, 60 predicted proteins | sample 174DNAGHGhighgp2_FD_203884 | JGI IMG/M metagenome (GOLD analysis project Ga0310694, IMG submission 203884) | Sheep rumen microbial communities from Palmerston North, Manawatu-Wanganui, New Zealand - 1742 DNA GHGhigh gp2 (v2) (version 2) | ecosystem: Host-associated > Mammals > Digestive system...
AATAATTTGCCATACATGCTCCGGCTCATATTAAGACTTTTCTCCATTAGATCCACTCATGATATGAGCCGGTACAAGATAGAAGCTTTATTCGGACCGATAAGTAGCCGCAATTGACTAAAAGGCAACTAAAAGCATCCGGCACATTTTCTGCCGACAGTTTTGAGGTTTATCCTCGCTAAATCTTGTCGGTCCAGACAAGGCTTCTATTTGGACTTATTCTTTTTAGACTCGAATAGTTTACGCATTTCGGCGATCTTTTTTCTGCGTGTTTCGAGTTCTTCTTTTGTTGTAAAATGCGGAGGCGTTTCTTTTTGCTTAAAATCTGCGAAACTCGTATTTGGCTCCAATGCGCCTGTGATTGTATGTGTAACTCCCACGCAGTGACCAGCAATAAAATAATCTTTATCTTTGTATCTTAATACAAATTCTTGATCTGATTTTTTCTCAACGAATGTCGTTTCTTTGTTGAAGTGGGCATAGTTTCCGGCGCCAGCATATATGTAAGCAAAATCTCCACTATGCTTGTTATACAATTCGAAGAACATGTCGTTTCTGAACGATTGCCATCTTTTTAGTTCGCCTTTATCGAGATACCAGAAAATTACGCCACCAAGATTCCCGCCCATCGCTCCAGGTTCTGCGTGTTCGAAAAATAAAATAGTCTTCTTTCCGGAGAATAAATCACCCATTAGTTTATCGTTCGCCTTGATGAATGATTCTGGCAATATGATGTTGTTTTGGTTGTAATAATAAGCAAATTTCGGAGCTATTTGCTCTGGACTATGCCCAGCTATACCGCAACCGATTTCCGTTACATAGAACTTCAACTCTGGATGATTTTCTGCAAAATGAATAAAACGCTTGATTTGGGCAAACATTTCATCTTCGGAGTCCATTGTGTTTATTGCATAGCTTTGACCTTGCAATCCCTCTGCCTGGCCCATTTTGGCCCCAAACTTGTGAACGGCCGTCGCGGCAGCGCCGCCTAAATGTGCGCCATGGCCATTACTACCAAAAACGAATACTTCATCTTTTTCAAGTTCCGTAATATACCCGTTTTTATCGTATTTAGCCATATTAGTCCTTTAATATTTTCTTAGCTAATTCATATTTCTTTTTACGAGCTTCGTTAAGACCGCTCGCGCGTTTCGGATCGGTATTATTCGCTAAATCTGCTAGTTTTACTTGCTTAGCGAGAGGATTTGCCTTAACGCGTTTGAGATACGATTCGTATTCTTCGTCCTTTGGCTTGCTTAATAGCTGAACAGCCTCGACGATATTCTTTGGTATTCCTCTCTCGAGCAGATATTCGGCCGTTACGTCGGTATCCTCGATGGTATCATGAAGAATCGCAATCGTCTTTAGCTCGAGGGTGTCTAATTGTGCGGCTACGGCCATTGGATGAAGGATATAAGACACGCCATTTTTATCTACCTGGCCTTTATGAGCTTTTAGGGCTATTTCTAGTGCGGTTTCAAATAATTCGTTCATAGTCTCCTTTCTACGGCCAACAGAAAAATTCCGTCTTTATGCCATGTTTATCGCAATATTCTTCTATTTCCGAAATACGCCCGTCTTTCCCGAACCTTTCTTTTAGTGCAGTAAGTTTCTGTTTATCGGTTTTATTTGCAACGCCTAAACTATCGAATAGCTTGGTAGTATTTTCTTTATCTAGAGATAGCTTGTATTCATAGTCGTCGCCCATACCGCGTAATTCCTCGACTCTTTTTCCGTAGTCAAGTCCATCAAGTATCAACTTTCCATCTTCAAGAATAGCATCTGTATTTATCGTGATATCCTGATCTTCATAATGATAAAAAGTTATCTTCACATCTTTATTATATCATGTGTTGCATATTAGGCTGTTCTTTTCCACATATAAACTGTTATGTACGGTTGTCGGTTTTCGTGCGATCCACCACCACCGGTTGACCCTGTCGTACAAGAGAATGTGTAGGATGTTCCGCTTTGCGAGTTAATGATATCGCCACCACCACTTCTCTCAGCCCAGAGCCATCGACCACTTTGGAAACTGTGCGAATGACTTGGTATCTGATTAGTTGTGAGAGTTACGGATTCCGTACCTCCAGTTGTTTCGACGCTAGTATAGTTGGTCGTGCCATTTGATCAAATTCCGAGAGGTACTCTGCCGGCTCCCCATGCTACCCATGTTCCGCCATAGATGGCTTGTACTTTTGCCGCCGTATTTAGTGTGGTTGTCATAATGATTTATAACACGGCTTATCTTAAGAAGCCGTTGATGATTTGGGATTCGGCTTGATTGCGGGTGAGGCCGAGCGTCATGAGCTTGTCGAGCTGTTCGCTGGCGATTTTGCCGATGGCGGCTTCATGGATGAGCTGCGCGTCGACATGCTTTGCGTCAAGGGAAGGGGTGGCAAGAACGGTGCCGTGATCCTGGAGAATAGCGTCGCATTCGGAGTGGCCACGACAGGCATTATTGCCCTCGATATGGAGAGTGAATTCCTGGCGTGATTCGTCGGTCGCAACAGAGCGGGAAACGACGTCGGCAACGGAATCTTTGCCGTTTAAGATCGCTTCAATATGGCTTTTAGCGGTTTGCTTGCCTTGGGTGAGCATCTTTTCTTTAATCAGAATCTTAGCGCCATCTTTTAGCTCGGCAGCGGTGATGCGGTTAGTGGAGTCGACGCCACGGATCTGCTCAAGTTCCGCCTCTGCGTAGGCGCCTTTTTCAAGATAGAACTTGGAAACTGGGTTCAAAACTTTACCTGCGCCTGGGCCGGCGCCGTAGTGCTTTTCGATGTAGCGAACCTTGGCGTTTTTACCAATATGAAAGGTATGAATACCGTCATGAACGCTGTCGCTGGCGCCACAGTTATAGATGCCACAGCCGGCAACGATGGTTACGTCGGCATTGTCGCCGATATAGAAATCATTGATGACGGTTTCTTTGTGACCGGTTTTTGAGATAACGACAGGGATATGTACGACCTCGTCAGGGGTGTTGGCGGCGACTTTTATAATAAGGCCGTTTTCCTGAGGCTGGACATCGATATTCTTAGAACTCTGACGACCAATGGATTTGCCGTTGAGGCGGAAGTTAAAGGCGCCCTGAGGCGGCTCAGATACATCGGCGACGGTCTGGAAGAGTTCTTTTTCGATCTGATCTAGGGTTTTCATGCGGATTCCTCCTGTAACTTAGGTAGGATGTCGTTAGGATGCCCCTCTCGGGCAATCTGGCCCTTCTCGAGGACAATAACGCGATCAGCTTGCTTGATGAGGCGCTGCTGATGGGAAATGATAATTAGGGCGCGTTCTGGGGTCTTATCGCGGAATTTCTTGAAGATCTGGACGAGTTTCTCGAAACTCCAGATATCAATGCCGGCTTCTGGCTCGTCAAAAACAGTTAGCTTGGCGTTTCTGGCGATAGCGGAGGCAATTTCGATACGCTTGAGCTCGCCGCCGGAGAGGGTATTATTAACCTCGCGGTCAAGATAGCTTTCATCTAGACCGACGGTCTCGATGAGTTTTTTGTAGTCGGTTTCCTCGTCCTCGATGAAGGTTTCGTGACCGGTGGCGGAAATCTGTAAGAGATCCTTGACGGTTAGCCCCTTGAAGTGAGGCGGTTGCTGGAACGCAAAAGCCAACCCGAGTTTGGCGCGCTCTGTGATATTCTTATCTGTTATATCTTGATGATTGAATATGATTTGGCCGTCGGTCGCCTTCTCGAGACCCATAATGAGCTTCGCGAGAGTCGATTTGCCTGAGCCGTTAGGGCCGGTGATGACGACAAATTCGCCAGGCTTAATATTTAGGTTCAGATTGTTTAAAATAGTTGAACGTTTTCGGGCAGGTCCGACGGAAAATGATAGATTTTTGACCTGTAACATAAGTCAATTATAACTTATTTCGTGAGGTGTTTTAAGAAGTCGATCTTGTTTTTGGCGTCAATCGCGTCGCCGAGAACTGGGGTTTTGAGAGCCTTGTCGTAAGCGGCGCGATAAGCGCGACCGCGGACATGCTGGATGGCGCCATCGACTGCCATTTCGGCGTCGTTCTTGGCGAGGTCAGCAATTACTTCGCCCTTGGTTGGTTGCGGTTCGATTTCTGCGTCTGGGGCAGGGCCAAGCTTTGATTTACAGGTCTGAGATAGTTCCGTAAAGAGGGCAATATATTTCTGATTTAGCGGGCTAGCGGCAAGCTTCGCCTCAAAATCTGGGGAGTCTTTGCACTCTTTTCCGAGCGCCTCGATTTCCTTGAAGAGGGCATCAACCTTTTTCTTGGCGTCAGGGGTTAGTTCATAAGCGTTGGCGAAGGCGGCTTTGCGGCCATCGATTGACATTTTGATCTGGGCGTCCATATTATCTCCTTTAATAAATTAATTATAGCAAGTCTATGCCGGCTATCTCCTGTGTAATAAAAACTTATTGACAAAATAATAATAGTGTGCTATAATAGGCTTATTAGTGATGTGAGGGGTGTGTCTGTATGATACTAGAGCCGAGCATTGCTCTTTAATGTTGTGAACTTATATTTTCCAGGATTTAGCTATCTTCTTATCTGTTGGGTTTCGAAAGAATAATCGTGTTAGCGACAGTTAAGTAACTAATGGAGCCGAGCGGTAGCGTGTTCGGTAAGCCTGTTTCCAAGAATGGGGACATTCGATGGCAGTTACTCTGAAAACTATCGACCCGTAATAGGCCTATTACGGGAAATGAGCTTACGCGGAGTGTAGGTAACAAAGTGTGATAAGGTAAGAAGAGAAAAATAGACAAATCGAGGAGGATAGAGAGGTGCATGTCGACACTCTTTAGATGCCACTTTAATAGCTCTACTGCTGTCTTTCTCGATCGGATCATACCAAGGTCCGGTGTTCAACAACATTTTTAGTCCTCCATACAGCCGGTATGGAGGAATTTTTATGGTATAAAAAATATCTCCCCGTGATGAGGAGATATTTTTCTTTAGCGATTATTTAACGCTTTCGCAGATAGCGGTGAAGGCTTTTGGATCGCTGACGGCGAGTTCGGCGAGAACTTTGCGGTCAAGCTCGATGCCTTTGTTCTTCATACCGTTGATCAACTTGCTGTAGCTGATACCGTTCTCACGGGCAGCGTTGTTGATGCGAGTGATCCAGAGAGCGCGCAAGTCGCGTTTGCGATTGCGGCGATCACGGTAAGAATAGCGCAATGATTTGATGACACCCTGCTTCGCGAGACGGAAGCTACGAGTGCGATAGTGCTGCATACCTTTAGCGGCAGCTAGAATCTTTTTGTGCTTTGCGCGAGCAGCAACTCCACGTTTGACTCTCATGATTAAGCTCCCAATGCAGTTTTAACGTTTTTAGCAATTTTGCCCTTGACGGTGCCAGGGGTCTTCATGTTGCGCTTGCGCGCCTTGGACTTCTTAGCCAAGATGTGGTTGCCGAAAGCACGTTCACGCATGACTTTACCAGTCTTGGTAATGCGAACACGCTTGGCGGTACCCTTATGGGTTTTAAGTTTTGGCATGTTATACCTTTCCTACTTTAGTTAATATTCTTGGCGCTTTGGGGTGTAGGGAACCGGTGGGCGTCGAATGCAATCTATTTATGGCGAACCATAAAGGTGAGATTGCGGCCGCTCATTTGGGCTTTGCCGTCGACAACGACGTCTGCGCCCAACTTTTCGATGATACGATTCATAAGCTCAGTACCGATCTCCTTGTGCGCCATTTCGCGGCCACGGAAGACGATCATGATCTTAACACGATCACCGTCCTCGAGAAGCTCGAGGGTTTTGCGGACTTTAATATTGAGGTCATTTTCCCCAATTTTCAAACCGAGTCTAATCTGTTTAAGTTCGCTGCTTTTAGCATTTTTCTTGGCGCGAGCCTGCTCTTTCATCTTCTGGTATTGGTATTTACCCCAATCGATGATTTTGACTACTGGTGGGTTGGCGTTAGGGGAGATTTCCACTAAATCCAAACCTGCGTCGCGAGCCATGAGCTGTGCGTCGCGGCTAGACATAATGCCTAACTGCGCACCATCAGCACTGATTACGCGTACCTCTGGGTGACGGATGTCGCCGTTGATGCGGGTACGAGATGTAGGATTACTGATAGTTTTGCTCCTCAAAAAATTAGACTTGTTATGGGGTAGATTATATCAGAAAGGAATTATTAATGCAAGCATTTTTACCCCTATATTTCTTGGCGGAACTGCAGGGCTTCAGCGAGGTGAGCTTTGGTGATGTTTTGACTATCGTCCAAGTCGGCGATTGTGCGGGCGACTTTGAGGGTTTTGAAGTAGGCGCGGGCGGAAAGATTAAGTCGTTTGGCAGCAGTGTCCAGGAATTGCTGATCGGTGCTGCTAAGCGGGCAGAGCTGCGCGGTTTCATAGGAGCTGAGTGAGGAATTAAATTTACCACATCTGTTAAATTGTTTATTCATTGCGGACTGTATAAATTTTTTGGCAGTCATGTGCTCCTGAGTGCTAAACGTTGTATTTTTTACTAAAACGGATATGTCTTGTTTGGCGACGTTGATTTGCATGTCGATGCGGTCGAGTAACGGGCCGGAAAGCTTGCGACGATAGTTTACGATGGCGCCAGGGCTGCAGATGCATTCGTGATCTTTAGAGCCGAGGTAGCCACAGGGGCAGGGGTTCATGGTGGCGACTAGCATGAAGTTGGTGGGGTACTTAATCTTTTGGTGGGCGAATGATGAGGTGATGGAATGGTTTTCCATTGGTTGACGAAGGGCTTCAAGGAAATCGCGGCGGAACTCGGGCAGTTCGTCCAGATAGAGGACGCCAAGATGAGAGAGGGCGAGTTCGCCGGGCAGGCCGCTGGCGCCACCGATGAGCGAGGTGAGCGAAGCGCTGTGGTGTGGGGCGCGGAAAGGGCGTTCACGATGCGGTTCAGAGACGTCGGAGACTAGGGAGTAGATCTTGGTTAGTTCGCAGACCTCCTTATCTGTCAGGGAAGGAAGGAGATTTGGGATAGTGCTCGCGAGCATGCTTTTGCCGGCGCCCGGAGGACCGGAAAAGATAATATTGTGATGTCCGGCGACAGCAATCGTGAGGGCGCGTTTGGCCTGAGTTTGTCCGGCAATTTGGTCTAAGTATGGTCCGGCTAAAAGTGTTTCTGTATTTTTTACAACATAATCCTTAAGCTTATTTTCGGGTTGTTGCCCGGTGACGATACGCCAGAGTTCTAGTAAACTGCTAACGGGGATGATTTTCAGTTTTTTACTCTTGAATAGGGCGGCTTGATTGGCGTTTTGCGCCGGGATAAAGATGCGTTTAAAGTGGTGTTTTGCGGCACATTCGGCGGCATTTAAAATGCCTCTCACAGGCCGTATTTTGCCGTCTAAGGCCAGTTCGCCAATATAGAGGGTATCCGTAGGGTTTTGCGCTGGAAGCTGCTGAAAATGCGTTAGAATTGCGACGGTGATTGCGAGGTCTAGATAGGTGCCAGATTTGGGGAGTTCGGCGGGCGCTAGATTGATGGTAATCTTATCTGTTGTCGGGTAGGAAAAACCGGAGTTTTTGATGGCGGCGCGGATGCGCTCGCGGCTCTCTTCGATGGTCTTATTTGCCATGCCAACGATATTGAGAAGTGGTAGGCCTTTAGCGCTGTCACACTCGACAGTAACGAGGTTGGCGGTGGTGCCTGTAGGGATTGCTGAAAATGATTTTGAGATTGTCATGGCGGGAGTATAAAGCGGCTCATCTTGAAAGAGAAGCTTAAGTATGATAAAATCTCTGTTAGTCTAGCTTGGGGGCTGACAAAGTTTAGACGGTTTATTGACAGTATGCAGGCGGGTCGAGTTGTACCGTAAGTACAGTAGTAAATGCAGAAAAAACTGCTAGTAAGCACGTGGCTTATATGCCAGCTTACGCCTAAGATCTTGAATTTATAGGTCTTGTCGGTTCACTTGAGACTCCATAGAGTGACACCGGTATTATACTCATGGTGTTAAGGTCGACTTTGTGACGTTGGTCGACACGAAAATTTAGTCATGGCTGCATTAGGTTTTGTTTATTCCAGCCTAAAGCGTAAGCCGAGATAAAAGAATAGACTACGCTCGTAGAATGCATATCTGAAGATATATCGGACCCGGGGGCAGTATCCGGCAGCTCCACCACTATTCGCATTAAAAAATCGCCCATCCGGGCGCTTTTTCTTGTGACTAACTGGAGGAAAAGAAAAAGACCACGCGGAGAGGGTCAAAATAGACCGCGTGATCTTTCTGTTTAATAAGAACGAACCCCACATTCCGGAGAAATTGTTGAGAGCAAGAAAAAGGATCGGTAACTGCGAGATAAACCGATCCTTTTTGTGGAGTGTGGAGTTATTTTGGAATCGATTTTTGTTTTTGGCTTTTGTGCAAGAATTTTACTCAAAAGCTACCTCTATAATAAAACGCCAAAACGCTAGTGTCAATAAAAAAAGTGTTGTGTTTTTTACATCAAAAATGTGTGGAAATGTTACAAAAAATTGCGCAAAAATGGCAGTGCAAAAATATTAAAAATCGAGCAAATAATAAAAACAACATGACGTGTCCTGAACACGGTTTTTCGGGCGCTTGAACAACTGGATCCGAGCAATGGAGTTGAGGGTGGTTGGGTGAAGGCGAGCAATTTAGTGATATATGTTGTAAATATCACAACAACAAAAATAAGACATGCTGTATCTGTTAGGGCTGCTATTGTTGTAAAAAATACTACAAATTTTGAGCACAAATATTATTGACTTTTGCGCTTATGTTTGCTATAGTGAAGGCATGCTTGAACAAACATAAAAACAAGCAAACAAAGCGGAGGAATTTGGCGTAGTAAAAGCTTATTTCTAGCCATAAATTACAAATTCTAGGAGTAAGCTAAGCTCCGCCAAAACTTAACGAGAGTTAAGGAGCGTTGAGCGCGTATAGAGCAAAGTAGTACTAGCACATTGATACCCAAGGAATAGAGTATTACAAGAAACTATACAAGGACGATGCCTCTCTATACGAGAGGCGGTCAATTTAGCCAATAGGCAGACCTAAAGATTGTGGCTCTTAAGTAATGTATATATTTGCCAGATAATCCTCTCTGCCTTTGGCTTTAGGGAATATCTTGTGGGGAGAAGAGCAGCGGTATTCAGACGAAGACCAAACTCTTATGATCAGTAACGAATTATGCATAAGGGCAGGACGAGGCACAAGTAATTGTGTTATAATTCGCTTATGAATAAATTGCTGTTGATTATAAGTATATGCGCTGCAATGATTCTCCTAGCAATGATGTTTTTAACATCTCCTGGGGCAGTAGGGCCGGCAGGTGTTTTAGTATTTTTTACAACATCCTACTTGTTCTTTCTAGGGCTTGCAACTTTTGGTTGCAGGCTATTTTTTATTATTCGCGGACATATCAACAAGGCGAAAAAGACGACTAATTTAGACAAGAAAAGCCTCCGTTATGGGGTAGTGATTGCCTTGGCGCCAGTTATTTTGATGCTAATCGGATCGTTCGGTGGCATATCAATCGGCGAGATTGCATTAACTTTGTTTTTGGAAGTATTACTTTGCTTCTTGACTTCACGTAATGTGATATAATAAAGCTTATGGATAATTTGGGCGGAAACGGAGGTATTCCGACAGGGGTAGGCGAGAGCCAGAAGGCCCCGGAAAATATCGCGCCAATGGGCGAGATCCCAAATTTTGATGAGTTTTTGAAAAGTCAGGAAGGCGTAAGTGCTCCTGAGGTTGTGCCAGAGAATGCCGAGGTTGCGGAGCAGCCAGCAGAGGCTGAACAAATGACCGAGCCGACAATGCCTGCTATGCCAGAACCTGAAACTCCAGATGAGATTGAAGAGTCTCCAGAGGTTGCGACGCTAAAGAGTGTGAATGTTTCGCGCGATGCTGAGGCATTACCGAAGGAGTATGTAGAAGGTATCAGCAAGATTATTAGTGCTGATAAAGATGATCCGTACAGACTTTCGAACGATTTGGACATTGCGCGCTGGGATATGATGAAGAAGGCGTTTGGTCGCAACAAGGGCGACGGATTAAACGGAAGTGGTGGCGATGGATCCGATAGTTAGTGTAGTCGTTACTGCTGCCGTCATTCTCATCGCTGGTGGGATGATTGGCTGGAAGGTATTCTCGGGTGCGAAGCGCGATAAGAAGAATTATGCGCGTGCGCTAAAGATGGTGCCGATGCTCATTCACTTGCCGCCATCAACAGATGACGTCCAGGTGGGCGGCCGCGATGAGCGCGATGTGATTGGCGAGCAGATTTCTGAGGCACAGGTGATGTACAGTATTATCGCTTCAACCTTAACAAAAGGCTTTAAGACGCGCCTATATGGTCAGAAACATATCAGCTTTGAGATTGTGGCACATGATGGCTTTATTAAGTATTACGCGACCGTACCAGCGGTGCTAACAGAGACGGTGAAGCAGGCGATTACGGCAGCTTATCCGACGGCTCGTCTTGAGGAAGTTGATGATCCGAACTTCTTTAGCAAAGAGGGCAAAATTGGGGGCGTATCTGGTGGCGAGTTCCGCTTGAAGGAAGATTATTGGAACCCGATTGCTAGCTATGAGGACACGAAGCGCGATGCGAGCCTTGCGCTTATCAACGCATTGTCGACCGCGAAAAAAGGTGACGGCGTGGCGCTCCAGATCATGTTCCGTCCAACGGACGGTAGCTGGGTAAAAAATGCACTCGACCGAGTACAAAATATAAAGGACGGCAAAAAGGCAAAGAAAGCGAGTAATATTCTTGGTCGCGTAGTTTATGGTGCGGGTAATTTGATGACTGACGTCGCGGAGGCGCTTTGGAAGCCGCCAGATGAGCATGATCCATATAAGAAGACCGAGGATAAGCCTCTGACGAACCTCGAGCAGGAGGAAATTCAGCGCATCGAGGGGAAGACGAAGTATCCTGGTTTCGAGACCTTAATTCGCGTTGTGGCGAGCTGCCAGACGAAGGCGCGCGCAGAGGCGGTGCTCTCGAGTGTGGTCTCTGTATTCTCGCAGTTTGATTTGCCGCAGTCGAATGGTTTCAAATATGATTTCTTGAACAAGTCTGAAGAGTTGGCGCGTGATTATATCTTGCGTTGGTTCCCGCAGGAGCGAACGGATATGATTTTGAATAGCGTTGAACTAGCGTCGATTTTCCATTTGCCAAGTCAGAATGCAATTCCGACCAGCCAGGTTGAGCGTCAGGCGATCAAACAGGTGGATGGTCCGGCGAAGTTGGCTGAAGAGGGCATTGTCTTGGGCGTCAACGAGTTCCGTGGCGAAAAGAAGGTGATTCGCCTTCAGACAAAGGATCGTCGCCGCCATACCTACGCAATTGGTGCTACGGGTTCTGGTAAATCCGTGTTGCTTGAGAATGTAGCTTATCAGGATATGTGCGATGGGCGTGGCTTCTGTTTTATTGATCCGCACGGCGATGCGGTTGAATGGCTCCTTAGTCGCGTACCGCAAGAGCGTATGGATGACGTGATTCTCTTTGAGCCGGGTGCGATGGATAATCCGGTCGGTATGAATATGTTCGAATTTCAGACCGAAGACCAGAAGGACTTTATTGTACAGGAGGGTATTAATATGCTTACCTCTCTGTATGATCCGGGCAACCAGGGTATCTTTGGCCCACGTGCGCAGCACATGTTCCGCAATGCAGCGCTGCTTCTCATGAGTGATCCGAATGGCGGCACCTTCATTGATATTCCACGCTGCTTTATTGATCCTGAGTTTGTGAAGGCGAAGTTGCCGTACGTGACAGATAAGACGGTTTACGATTACTGGACTAAGGAGTTCCCGGCATCGCAGAAGTCTAGCGATGCGGGTGAGGTGACGAGCTGGTTCGTCTCAAAGTGGGGCCCATTCCTCTCGAACAAGATGATGCGCAATATCCTTGGTCAAACCAAGTCGGGCTTTAATATTCGCGAGATTATGGATAACAAGAAGATTCTTCTTGTTAACTTGTCGAAGGGTACGACCGGTGAGTTGAATGCGCAGCTTCTTGGTATGATCTTCGTGATGAAGTTCCAAGCGGCCGCGATGAGCCGCGCCGATACGGTGGAAGATGAGCGCCAGGACTTCTGTCTGTTTGTGGATGAGTTTCAGAACTTCGCGACAGAGAGCTTTGAATCGATCCTATCTGAGGCTCGTAAGTATCGTCTGAATCTATTCCTTGCCAACCAGTTTATGACGCAGCTAACGGATAAGATTCGTGAAGCGATTATCGGTAACGTCGGTACAATTATGGCTGGCCGTATTGGTGTGACTGATGCAGAGTTGATGGAAAAGGCGTTCTCCCCGGTCTTTACGGCAGAGGATCTTCATAAGCAGCCGAACTTTAACTGGATTGCGACGGTGATGATGTTTGATACGCCGACAGCGCCGTTTACGATGAAGACTTTGCCACCGATGGGCGAGGGGAACCCAGAGCTAATGGAGCGCATGAAGGCTTATGTTTTGTCGAAGTACGGTCGCCCGCGCGCAGAGGTAGAGGCTGAGATTGAAGAGCGCCTCGCAGCGACGAGTGAAAAGGCAAAGCCGGCTCCAGCCCCTGAATCCGAGGGTGCGCCTATGCCTGGTGCTGCGCCAGCTGGACCTGCACCAGTTGGACCTGCGATAGCGTCAGCAGCACCGAAGAAGAACTTCTTGGACTCATGGCTAGAAAAGAAGGCTGATCTTGAGAAGAAGGCGAAAGAGGAAGCGCGCGAAGCGGCTGGAATGGAGAAGGAAGAACCTGAGTTTATACCAGAGCCAAAGGCGGCTAAGCCTGCGCCGAAGGCTCTTGCTCCGGAACCGAAGGCTGAACCAGTGGCGCCGAAGGTTGAGGCGGCTCCTACGGCTGAGGAGACTGCCCCTGCAACCGAGGAAGCTGCCCCTGCAGCAAAGCAGGATGACGGCGTAAGAACAGAGAAGAACGACAAAGACGAAGTCGTGCTTCGCTGGCGCTAAGATTTGAACTATTCTTGAACTGTTCAACTATTCGAAGATTTTGAGGGTGTTTTTCTCGTTCGACATGTTGGGAACTTGTTGGGAACATGTTGGGAGGAAAAAAGAGGGTGAAAATCTTCGAAAAGTTGACAAGTTGGCGAAGGGTTCATGACAAGTTCGCGGCAAGTTCATGATAAGTTCATGATAAGTTCGACGCGAAGTGGCGGAAGCGGCCACTTGGCATAAAACATATATAATTATATGGTTTTTGGGCCAGAAGGGCCTTAGAAGCGATTCTAGGGCCCTTATACTTGATTTTTGGGGGTGAGTCGTGCTAAAATAATACTGTTATATAAAAAGTAGAGGTAAGTATAAATGGCTGCAGCTAAGAAGTCCGGTGGGGCCGACGAAGAGTACAATGCGTCCGAAATTCAGGTTTTGGAAGGACTCGAGCCAGTGCGCAAGCGCCCTGGTATGTATATCGGCTCTACTGGTTTTGATGGTCTGCATCATCTTATCAAGGAGATTGCTGACAACTCGATTGATGAGGCAATCGCCGGCTATGCGACCCATGTTAAGGTTACACTCCTTAATGACGGTGGCTGCCGTGTAGATGATGACGGCCGTGGTATCCCTGTAGATATCCACCCAAAAACAAAAATGTCCACTTTGGAAACCGTTCTGACGGTGCTTCACGCCGGTGGTAAGTTCGGCGGAGGCGGTTACAAGGTTTCCTCTGGTCTTCACGGTGTGGGCTCCTCGGTCGTGAACGCGCTTTCTACGCGCATGATCGCTGAGGTTTACCGTGATGGCAAAATTAATCACATTGAGTTCAATACGGGTAAAACCGTCAAACCAATCGCAGTAACTGGATCGACTACGAAACAGGGTACGAGCATCACTTTCTACCCAGATCCAGCTATCTTTAAAGAGACTGTGACCTTTGATTATGACTGGGTAGTGAATTATCTTCGCCACCAGGCATATCTAACCAAGGGTATTCTCACCTCTGTTCATGATGAGCGCACTGGCAAGAGCGACTCCTTCTACTTTGAAGGTGGTATCAAGAGCTATGTCCGCCGCTTGAACGAGGGCAAGGAAGTGGTCTCCGATGATATCTTCTATGTCGAGAAAGAGGTAGAGGATTGCGTCGTTGAGGTTGCTGTTCAGTATAACGATTCGTTCTCTGAGACGATGCGTCCATTCGCAAATAACGTGTTGACCCCTGATGGCGGTACTCACGTAGTTGGTTTCCGCACCGCACTCAATCGTGTAATTAATGATTATGCACGCAAGAACGGTCTTCTTAAAGAGAAGGAAGATAACCTTACCGGTGATGATATCAAGGAAGGTTTGACCGCTGTTATCTTGGTGAAGCTTCCAGATCCACAGTTTGAAGGTCAGACCAAGAACAAACTTGGCAACCCAGAGATGCGTGGTTACGTTGATAAGGTTACGAGCGAATACTTCGCTTACTACTTGGAAGAGCATCCAGATATAGCTAAAAAGATTGTTCAGAAGGCGACGCTCGCCGCTCGCGCACGCAAAGCCGCACGCGCAGCCCGCGATAACGTTATCCGCAAGGGTGCATTTGAGGGTCTTAACCTACCTTCGAAGTTGGCCGACTGTTCCTCGAGAGATCGTACCGAATGTGAACTCTTCATCGTGGAGGGTAACTCCGCTGCGGGTTCTGCAAAGGAAGGTCGCGATTCAAAGATTCAGGCAATCTTGCCACTTCGTGGTAAGGTGCTTAACACCGAGCGCGCACGTCTAGACAAGATGTTCGCAAACGCTGAGATCGTATCTCTTATTAAGGCACTTGGTGTCGGTATCGGTGACACCTTTGATATTAATGGTCTTCGTTATTACAAGATTGTGTTCATGACCGATGCGGATGTCGATGGTGCGCATATTTCAACTCTACTTTTGACTTTCTTCTTCCGCTATATGCCAGAGGTTATCAAGGCTGGTCACGTTTACTTGGCAAAGCCACCACTCTTTGGCCTTATCAAGGGTACCGGCAACACTCGTAAGATTGAATATATCTACAACGAGGAAGCGCTTGAGCAGACGCTCGCAAAGCGTATCGAAGAACGCAAGGCTGCTGGTACAAAAATTAATCCTGAAGATGAACGCTTCAAGCAGGCTGGTTATACCGCGCAGCAGCGCTTTAAGGGTCTTGGTGAGATGGATGCAGCCCAGCTCTGGGAGACCACGATGAATCCAGCAAATCGTACGCTTATTCGCGTAAATATTGAGGACGCCGAGAAGGCAGACGCAATCTTTACTAAGTTGATGGGTGACGAGGCAGAACTCCGTAAAAACTTTATTCAATCGAGAGCGGCTACGGTCGACTTGGATGATTTGGACTTCTAGGAGGAATGAATTATGGCAGATGAAATAGATAAAAGCAAAGTAGGGAATGTCCCAGATAGCGCCGACGACAAAGGTGTTGACGAAACGATGGGCGCAACAACTCCTGAAGATGAAGAAATTGTAAAGGTTGGCGGGTTGCAGGCGCACCGCGCTGAAGATGGTGTCGAAGAATTGACGGTTGAGAACGTGATGGAAGATAGCTTCCTTCGTTACTCCATGTCCGTCTTGATTGACCGCGCACTTCCAGATGTACGCGATGGTTTAAAGCCGGTTAATCGCCGTATCTTGTACGCAATGAACAAAAACGGTTGGAAGGCTCCACATGCAACGGTGAAGTCCGCTCGTATCGTCGGTGAAGTGATGGGTAAATACCACCCGCACGGCGATTCGTCGATTTACGACTCGATGGTAAACCTCGCTCAGCCTTGGAAGATGCGCTATACGCTCGTTGAAGGTCAGGGTAACTTCGGTTCCATGGACGGTGATGAGCCAGCTGCATCGCGCTACACTGAGGCCCGCATGGACAAGGTTGGCGCAGAGCTCCTAACCGATATCGAGAAAAACACCGTTGATTTCCGCGACAACTTTGATGGTACCGAGCAAGAGCCAGTGGTTTTGCCGGCGGCATTACCAAATATTCTCTTGAATGGCCAGATGGGTATCGCAGTCGGTATGGCAACCAATATTCCACCACATAACCTTGGCGAGGTGGTTGATGCAACGATTGCTCAGATTGACAATCCGGATATTACGCTTGATGAGCTCATGAAGCATGTGAAGGGTCCAGATTTCCCGACGGGTGCCGAAGTTTACGGTGGTGCGCCGATGAAGCAGGCTTATGAGACAGGCCGCGGTTCGGTAACGATTCGTGCCGTTGCGAATATCGAAGAGAAGAAGAATGGTCGCTACGCAATCGTTATTACAGAGGTGCCTTATGGCATGAGCAAGGAAGCCTTCGTCGAGAAGGTACGTGAGCTCGTGCTTGCAAAAAAGCTTGATCATATCGCTGACGCACGTGATGAGTCCGCTCGCGGTAAGGTTCGCGTCGTCGTTGAACTCAAGAAAGACGCCTTCCCGAAGAAGATTTTGAACCAGTTGTATAAATTAACTGGTTTGCAAACTTCTTTCCACTACAACGTGTTGGCGCTCGTAGACGGTATTCAACCTAAAGTTATGGGGCTCAAAGAGATACTCGCTGAGTTTATCAAGCACCGTCAAAAAGTTGTTCGCCGCCGCACAGAATTTGATCTTAACAAGGCAAAAGAGCGTGCGCATATCTTGGAAGGTTTGAAGATTGCGCTCGATCATATCGACGAGGTTATCAAAACTATCCGCGAATCTTATGATGATGCAGACAAGCGCCTCATGGAACGCTTTGGCCTATCAGAGGTACAGGCAGCCGCAATTCTAGCAATGCAGCTTCGCCGCCTCCAGGGTCTCGAGCGCGATAAGATTGAGAACGAGTTGAACGAGCTCCATGAGCTTATCAAGAAACTCGAGGCAATCCTCGCTTCTGAGCAGGCAATTCTCGATGTTATCAAGGAAGAACTCCTTGCGATGAAAGAGAAGTATGGCGACCCACGCCGCAGTAAGATTATTAATCATGAGCTTGGCAAGTTCGCTGAGGAAGATTTGATTCCAGATGAAGAAAGCGTAGTCTTACTTACCGCTCAGGGTTATGTCAAGCGTGTCTTACAGAACGACTTCAAGAAGCAGAACAGAGGCGGTAAGGGCCGCCGCGGTATGACAACCAAGGAAGAAGATGTGATTGATACGATTATCTTGGCTAACTCCCATGATTATCTGTTGTTCTTCACAAACCAGGGTCGTATTTTCCGCATCAAGGCTTACGAAATCCCACAGTCTTCGCTCGTCGCGAAGGGTACGGCTTCCGTGAACCTCTTGAGCCTACATCCAGAAGAGAAGATTACCTCTGTAATTAAGCAGGGCTCTGAGGCGGGTGAAGACGGCTTCCTCTTTATGGCAACGACTAAGGGTACGATTAAGAAGACTTCGCTCAAGGATTACGCTAATATCCGTACGAATGGTTTGATTACAATCAAGCTTGATGACGGCGATGAGCTTCGCTGGGTACGCGGCACGACCGGTGAGAATGATATTATCATCTCTACTTCTGCCGGCCAGGCGGTACGCTTCAACGAGAAAGAGGTACGCCCAATGGGTCGTGCCGCACGCGGTGTCCGCGGTGTACGTCTCCGTCCAAACGATACGGTAGTTGGCATGGATGTCGTCTCTGATCCAGAAAACCAGAAGTTGATAGTGATTTCGACTAAGGGTTACGGCAAGATGACGGCTGCAACAAACTTCCCACCACATAAGCGCGGTGGCGTAGGCGTGAAGGTAGCCGCAATTACCTCTAAGACTGGTCCAATCGCAGCGGTTCATACGCTCGATCCAGAGGCGGAAGAGGTAATCATGATGTCCACTGGTGGTCAGGCAATCCGCGTTGCAGTGAAGGATATTCCAACCTTAGGCCGCGCAACGCAGGGTGTCCGCGTAATGCGCCTTAACGAAGGTGACGCAGTCGCTTCGATCGGTATCCTACCGAAAGAGGAACCGGAAGAAGAAGCAGAGCCTAAGGCTGATGCGAAAGCAGAGAAGCCAGCTAAGGCGCCAGCTAAGAAGAAATAAGACTTCACTTAAATCCCCCGTCTGGCGATTGGGGGATTTTTGGTGTGATAAAATAGAAGTATGGATGATATGACTGGGTTAGGTGGGCTACTAGCGTTCGTAATCGGATGGTTTGTGGCTCAGACAGGTAAACTAATAGGGGATTTAATTCGTAATAAGGGTCGCATGACCGGACGCGAGCTTTTTGAGTGCTTTGTGCGCAGCGGCGGCATGCCTAGCGGCCACACGGCGAGCTTTGTTGGTTTAGCGACCTTCTTTATCGTCAAATTCGGCGTATTTGCGCCAATAACGGTTCTAACGCTATGTACTGCCACTATTGTCATTTACGACGCTGTAAACGTGCGCTACGCGGTCGGAGAGCAGGGTAAATTGCTGAATTTAATCGTGATGGATCGCAACTACAAAGGCAAGAAGCTTCGTGTAGTAGAAGGTCACACGATTCCACAGGCGATTGTAGGGGGTGTTTTAGGGCTTGCAATCGGTCTTTTGATGAGTTGTTGCTTCTAGTCTTCAAAATCAATGCGATATGGCGGACAGAACCTGTCTGCATAGTATAGAAACTCCCCAGGCGATAGGCAGGAGGGGATAAAGTAGTTCGGTCCAGCTATGCGGTGATGGAGTCCAAAGATAACCCGGTGGTAGTGGTCTAAAAATGTTTTACACTTTTCATTGTTAATACGATAAGCGATTGCAACAACGGTATTGAGGTCGTAATGTTTGAGTTTCGCACGGCGGTACTTGTGTCGCTTTTCACCTCTGTAATCGGCGCGGAAATATGCCGATTGGCAGCCGGGGATGCCCGATATGGCCTTTAGTTGTTTGCTGAGGCAGGATTTACTAATGCCGAGTATCTCGCAAATCTGAAAGGAATTAAAAAAGATATTTTCTTCGTAGATGTAGCGGTCTTTGTGTCTGCCTGGGGTAATCATAAAGAAATTATTGTTTTAAAGGGAACCAGTGGCAAGCATTGGCATGATACTTTCTCTGTTATGTAGGGCGTTTATGTGATTTTTAAGACGTAGGAAACTGGTTGCAGAAATGGAAACTAATTCTCTCTGGAACGGGTATGATTCAGATAAGAACATTTCCAAAATGGAAACCAGTTTACTACGTTGCTGGAAACGCCGAAAAGCCGAGGCGAGGTGAGTGGGGTACGGAAAAGGCGAAAAAAAAATAAAAAAAGTCTAAAAAAGTGCTTGACTTAGGGTTTGGGATGGTATAAGATTAGAGATAGTTTTAACTGCGAGGCTGTCCAAAACACGGATGCTTGTATGTTAAGGCTTTTTAACAATTCAGTGTGCAATTAATTATCATCGTCAGTCTTTTATTATATTGAGTTTTTCAAATTCAAAATTTTTATGGAGAGTTTGATCCTGGCTCAGGATGAATGCTGGCGGCATGCCTAATACATGCAAGTCGAGCGGTAACAGGACTAGCTTGCTAGTTGCTGACGAGCGGCGGACGGCTGAGTAACGCGTGGGAACGGACCCCAAACTGAGGGATAACCACTCGAAAGAGTGGCTAATACCGCATGTGATCTTCGGATTAAAGCTTTCGAGCGGTTTGGGACTGGCCTGCGTACGATTAGATAGTTGGTGAGGTAACGGCTCACCAAGTCGACGATCGTTAGATGGTTTGAGAGGATGACCATCCAGACTGGGACTGAGACACGGCCCAGACTCCTACGGGAGGCAGCAGTAGGGAATCTTTCACAATGGGCGAAAGCCTGATGGAGCAATGCCGCGTGCAGGATGAAGGCCTTCGGGTTGTAAACTGCTTTTATAAGTGAGGAATATGACGGTAACTTATGAATAAGGATCGGCTAACTACGTGCCAGCAGCCGCGGTCATACGTAGGATCCGAGCATTATCCGGAGTGACTGGGCGTAAAGAGTTGCGTAGGTGGCGTCTCAAGTAGATAGTGAAATCTGGTGGCTCAACCATTCAGACTGTTATCTAAACTGGGATGCTCGAGAGCGTCAAGGGTAACTGGAATTTCTAGTGTAGGAGTGAAATCCGTAGATATTAGAAGGAACACCGATAGCGTAGGCAGGTTACTGGGGCGTTTCTGACACTAAGGCACGAAAGCGTAGGGAGCAAACGGGATTAGATACCCCGGTAGTCTACGCCGTAAACGATGGATACTAGCTGTGGGGGGTATCGACCCCTTCCGTAGCGAAGCTAACGCGTTAAGTATCCCGCCTGTGTAGTACGATCGCAAGATTAAAACATAAAGGAATTGACGGGGACCCGCACAAGCGGTGGAGCGTGATCTTTAATTCGATGCTAAACGATAAACCTTACCAAGGCTTGACATCCAGAGAAGAACTACGAAAGTAGATTGTGCCTTCGGGAACTCTGTGACAGGTGATGCATGGCCGTCGTCAGCTCGTGTCGTGAGATGTTTGGTTAAGTCCATCAACGAGCGCAACCCTTGTCAGTAGTTGGATTTTTCTACTGAAACTGCCCCGGTAACGAGGAGGAAGGAGGGGATGATGTCAGGTCAGTATTTCCCTTACGCCTTGGGCTAGAATCGCGCTACAATGGCCGGTACAATGCGAAGCGAAGTCGCGAGATGAAGCAAATCGCATCAAAGCCGGTCCCAGTTCGGATAGGAGGCTGAAACTCGCCTCCTTGAAGTCGGAATCGCTAGTAATCGCAAATCAGCATGTTGCGGTGAATACGTTCCCGGGTCTTGTACACACCGCCCGTCAAACCATGAGAGTCACCAACACCCGAAGTCCGTTTCGGCGGCCTAAGGTGGGGGAGATGATTGGGGTTAAGTCGTAACAAGGCATCCGTACCGGAAGGTGCGGATGGATTACCTCCTTTCTAGAGAAGGATAAGATGCGCCTGAGACAGCAATGTTGCAGGTAGCTAGGTCGGTTGCAGTAGTAGATGTTAAGCTTGATCTATTACTTTTCTAACTTCGGTTAGATGCAACAAGCTATTAGAAACCGCGATGTTCTTGATTGCACGCTGAATTGTTAAAAGAAACCGCCCTGAAAGGGCGGTTTTTTGGTGGTTTTGGCTAACAGGGGTGGATTTTCGTTGTAAAAAATACAGAAATGGGGGTAAAGCAGCAAAAATCCCTGCCGTTTTGGGCAGGGAATTTTGTTAGCGATTTTCTATAGTCTGCCGAGCTGGCTGACGTAAATTTCGTCGTCGGTCATTTCGTACTGGACCGGGAAGATGAGATCGTCCGTTTCGCGTCCGATTGCGCGGGCGGCTTCGGCGATCTCGCGATCAACGAAGAGGAGAACGCCGTCTCTTGGCTCAGGGAAGTTGTGGACCCGACCATCTTTGACGACCTTTGGCTCCATAAAGGTAGAGAATATGGGAATTGCTAAAGCGTCGTCGTCTTTACTGAAGCTAAGGTTATCTACCTCGCTATCGGCGGACATGACAATGGCGGTGCCATTACTCTCATATTTCACCCTGTGCTCCAGTATCTCTTGGAGTTCAATCTCGCCGATCTCCTCGTCTCCTATATCCGAGAGTTCATCTTCAGATACGAAATAGAGGGGTAGGCGGAAGTAGTTGCATACTACTGATCGTAAGGGTGTAATCATAGGCGTCGCCTCCTTTTTCTTGGGTGATTCTGCGGGCTTTACGGGCGGTTCTGGCTGTTTTTCTGGTTCGGGTAGTTCCTCGGGCTTCTGAGGCTCCTGAGCGGGCTCTGAGGGCTTCTCAGGTGCTGTTTCTGGTGCCTTGGGTGTTTCTTCGGACTCTTCGGGTAACTCCTCTGGTTCTTCGGGTTCTTTTGGGGCCGGCTTGGCGCCAATTTCCTTGCGCTTTTTATCGGATCGATAGTGACTAGCAAGCTCCACGGCTTCTTTATAAGAACCGAAATAGAAGGCCATATCATTGGCGTTTGCGTCTTTATTGCGATTGTTAAACTCGGTAGAACTTGGCGCATGGCGTAGCTCATCCCAAAGTTCGACGATCTGCTTGAGGTATTGTTTTTGGGGATCACTCAAATACATAATTGTTTCCTCCTTTTTGGAATTTGAGCTAGGTATACGAAAATCGCTATTAATGTGCTTTATAAAACTGGTTTTAGCGTAATAAAAAATGCCGCTCACGGCAAGCATGAGCGGGAAATCAAAAAAGCTCCTAATTCAGTGCACCGTGACCAAAGAATTAATATTGTCACGCTTGAATAGGAGCTATAAAAGGTGTTTGTGTTTTGTTTGTTTTTGCTAAATTTTTGTTTTGGTTTGAAGAATAGTGCGGCTTTTGAAATCTGCGAATAACTTCAAAAGCTATTTTTAGTATAAGCGGAATTCTGGCTAATGTCAACACTTTGTATAAAAAATTTATTCAGAAAATAACAGGGGTAAAATTAGTGAACGTTCAAAAAAGTCGACATTTTTTGCATTTTTTTTCGAAAAATATGTTTGTGGATTTTGGGCCTATTTTTTGCTAAAATTGGCTTATGGAAAAACGCATTTTTGGCGCGACTGATGGGATTCGTGGGAAGGTCGGCGAGGCGCCGCTAAGACCAAAAATTATTAAAGAACTTGGACGTGCAATTGCACAAAATACGTACGCCAAAAAAGTGCTTTTGGGTCGCGACACGCGCGAAAGCGGCATGTGGATGGCCGAGCAAATTACGGACGGCTTGAAAGCGGCTGGTGCGGAAGTCGAGAACTTTGGCATTTTGCCTACGCCGGCCGTGCAGGTAATTATCAAAGACTCCGGTGAGTATGATGGTGGTGTAATGCTGACAGCTTCGCATAACCCAGCCACTGATAACGGTATTAAGGTATTCGGGGCTGACGGAGATAAGATCTCTGATGAGCAGGAGCTAGCCGTGGAGGCGACTTATTTCGAATCGGAGCCAAAAGATGACGAGGATGCGCCAGCGGTACGCTTCGTGAAACAGGCGAGCGAATCGGCGGAAAAATATTATGAGCAGATTGTGGCTGGTCAGATTGGCGATAAGGGCTTTGATGGTCGGAAAATCATCTTGGATGCGGCGAGTGGTGCGGGGCACGATTGGTCGCGCAAGGTGTTTGAAGAGTTTGAAATTGAGATAGAACAGATAGACCCAGAGCCGAATGGCAAGAATATTAATGATGGCTATGGCGCGCTCTATCCGGAAAAGATGGCCGAGCAAGCGCGCGAAGAAGAGCTTATCGGGGTGGCGCTTGATGGCGATGCGGACAGAATTGTCTTAGCTGACGAAGAAGGCCGTATCTGGGATGGTGACCGCATTGTAATATTAATTGCAGAATACCTGAAGCAGCAAGGTGAGTTGCCGGCTGATACGGTGGTTTTGACGGAGTATAGTAACCTTGCAACGATCAATTATCTTGAAGCGGAAGGCATTAAGGTAGCGAAGGTAGTCAACGGCGATCGTTATGTTGCGCAGAAATGTGTTGAGCTTGGCGCTTGTCTTGGCGGCGAGTTGGCTGGCCATATTATATATCTGCCATGGCTAAGAGGATCGGATGGAACCTTTATGGCTTTGATGGTGCTACGCATCGTGCAAGAGAGCGGAAAGCGTTTAGCGGACCTCTGGGCAGATTACGAAAACTTGCCGTCTAAGCAGTGGGGGTTAAAGGTTAGAGAGAAGCGTGACTTCGCAGAAATCGCGGGCTTCAATGAGGCGATTGCTGAGGCAGAGAAGCGTTTTGCTGGAAAAGGTAGAGTATTTGTGCGCTACTCTGGCACCGAAAACAAGTTGCGTATCTTAGTAGAAGGCGAAGATGCGGCGCTAGTTGATGAGATTGGCGATGGTCTAGCAAAGATAATAGAAAAGGAGATTGGGGCATGATAGAAGTTGGCCCAGTAACAGAATATGATGTTGAGATAGCGGAAGCGATGGGGCGTTTGCGTCAGCAGCTTTCTAGCCGCCACGACGGCTCGGCAATTAGCCGGGAAATTATAGAGGAGATAATCGAGTCGCCTTATCACGATATTTTGATTGCGGTGGATGACGGCAAAGTAGTCGGTATGACGATTGTCTCCATTGTGATGGCAACGCTAGACCGTAATGTATATATGGAAGACCTCGTAGTCGATAGCGAATGTCGCGGCAAGGGCGTGGGCGGGAAGTTGCTTGATGCCGTAAAAGAGTGGGGCAAGGCGCATGGCTGCCGCCGCTTGGAATTCACCTCTTCATCTCGCGAGAAGAAAGAGGGCGCAAAGGGCTTTTATGAGAGCCACGGCGCCGAAGTACGTGAGACCAACGCATTCCGCGCAGAATTGAACTAATTTTGTGGTCCTTTAGGGCTTGACAATTTAGCTTATTTAGCTTATGCTTAGGGCAGACTAGGTCAAAAATAAAAATAGTCAAACAAAAATAAAAAGAGAAAAGATGAAAAAGGCGATTTTTGCAGCAGGCGCTGTAGCCGCAATGATTGGCACCCTGGGAAGCGGGAGTGCTTTTGCTGCCTCTGGTAATACCGCTGTTATTTCTGGTGGTAGTGCTTTTGATGTCTGTATTGCTACTAATGGCTCCTATACTGGTTCATCTTTTGCTGCAGATATTGTTGGTTCTGGGTTTGAAACACAACTAGTTTATGATGATTTTACGAATGAAGCGTGTAAAAACGTAACTTTGCCGGCTGGCAATAACACGATTTCAATGCGCAAGACCTCTGGCATGGATGTTACATCTTGGGCGATTGCCGGCAATAAGCTAACCTTTACGGCAAGTGAGATTAGTAGCTCATTCCTTCGCAGTTCTAGCCTAATTCGTAAGAGTACTCCTGCCTCTGTAGTTGAAGTTTCTTTTAATGCTAACGGCGGGACGGGAAGCATGGCGAGTGCTTCTGGGGTCCCGAATGTGACGATTACGCTACCGAATAACACTTTAACTAGAGAAGATTATCTCTTTAATGGTTGGAATACGAAGGCCGATGGTACTGGTGTGTTTTATGCAGACGGAGCTACGATTAGTTCTGATCATGGTGGCGTAGTTGAACTGTTTGCGCAGTGGAAAGAGGATTTTGCAACGTTGATGACCGGCTATAATTTTAATTCGGCTTTAAAAGATATGGTAAATGATTATGAAATGGATGGTTACACGAGAGTTGATAAAGGGATAAAAAAGATAGAATTTGTTGAGGAGATGCCGGAGGAGGTTACGTCTGTATCTCAGATTAGTGTAGCAATTGATGGATCGTTGCCTATCACCGCCTATTATGATGGAAATGGCAACATATATATCGATTCTAGTGCCAAGAAGATATATACGAATGAGGATTCGAGCATGATGTTCTCGAACATGATGAATCTAAATACAGTAACGTTTTTAGGACCAGATTCATTTAGCACTTCTCGCACGACATCAATGTATTTCATGTTTGCGAATAGTGATAAATCTTATAGAAACATTCCAGTATCCGATTATAGTTCGCTCAGTACCATAAATGGGATTGAGTATTTCAATACATCCCGTGTTATGGATATGAGAGGTATGTTTGGGAATACCATTTTTAATGGAGCCAATAGCTTGGCGACTGTTCAGAGGGATGGCTATAAGAGCTGGGATATGTCGAATGTAGAAAAAATTGATAGTATGTTTTATAGAGCGGTTAATTTAACTGATATATCTTCGCTTTCGAGTTGGGATATAAAAAAGGTAAGATATGCGGGCAATCTGTTTAGTGGGTGCGAATCGTTAACTGATATATCTCCTATAAGGGATTGGAGCTTAGAGAGGGTAATAGAAATGCATGGAATGTTTAAGGATGCCAGTTCGCTTTCGGATATAAGTCCTCTTACATATTGGCGCCTGCCTCCTAGCTTAACCTCTCTGAATGGGCTATTCTATAACACGAAGATATCGAACCTTGATGCCTTGAGGACTACTCAGCGTGATGGATACAAGAGCTGGGATGTTTCCTATATAAAAGATCTATCGGGAATGTTTGCATTCAATGATTATTTGACTAATATAACTGCGTTAGAGAGCTGGAATGTGTCGAATGTTGAATTATATGGAAACACTACGTACTCTAGCGGCTCTGGTCGCGCCGCGGTGGCTGGTATGTTTGAGCGTTGTAGAAATCTGACTAATATTACCGCATTATCAGATTGGGATGTGTCAAAGGCGAAGAATATGAGTAGGATGTTTGGAACGGCTAGCCATAACGGTCGTATGTCTTTGAGTGATCTATCTCCACTATCTAAATGGAATACAAGCAGTGTAACTATTATAACTGGGATGTTTTCTGATACTGCAGTGACGAACCTAGAACCGCTAAGGACTACTCAGCGTGATGGATACAAGAGCTGGGACGTGCTAAACGTAGAAGATATCGCGAATGTATTTAGCGGCGTAGATGGCTTAACAGACATATCGCCTCTTTCAAGTTGGAACGTTGGAAACGTAAAGGAGATGTCGAACGCGTTCGACAAGACATCTATTCGCAATCTGAATGCAGTCTCAGGTTGGAATGTTGCAAATGTAACTTCTATGGGCGGGATGTTCTCTGATATTACTACACTTACGGATGTATCTGGGGTATCTACCTGGGATGTAAGAAATGTCAAAAGATATTATGCTATGTTTAGAAACGATAGTAATATTGGCGATTTGAGGGTATTAAATAGTTGGAACGTAGACACGACCGCAGATATAATGAGCATGTTTGATGGGATACCGTCGTCAGTGCTTCGTCCAGATTGGTACCAGGAATAAAAAAGCCGCCCTTCGGGGCGGTTTTTAGTTAGGGAAGATGAGGCGGACGAGGAGGCCGAGAAGGAAGGTGTGGAGGTTGGCCATGATGATGAAGCCGAGGACGGTGGTGACGACGCCGACGAGTTTGACTTTGTTGTAGCTTTGAATGCCGCTGGCGAGGTTGTCGGCGATGAGGCGGTGGAATTTGACTATCAGAATGCCAGCCGCCGCGATGGCGATGCCTCCGAAGAACCACCCTAGATCAAATGTCCAATGCATAAACAAATTGTAGCATAACTTATGCTTGCGCGGATTTAGATTTTCTAGTAAAATAGTTCTGGTAAGGGGATATAGCTCAGCTGGTTAGAGCGCGTCACTGATAATGACGAGGTCTGTGGTTCAAGTCCACATATCCCCACCAGATTAGATTATTCGCCCGTTTGGGCGTTTTTTGTTAGTTCTTCGCGGCGTTTCGCGACGGCTTGTTGGAGAATTTGGGCCGTATTTAGATCTTCTTCGTTATAGACAACAATCTGATTGACTATCTTTTCGAGGCGAGCCTGCTCGGATGCGAGTTGTTCTTTGTTGTTGCAATAACTGAGTGAATATTCGATGCAAGCCTTCGCGAGGTCGTCATCTATGATATTTTGCTTAACTGATAATTCGGTTAGTTTGGCGCCGTCTATGCTATCTTGGCGATTTTCGAAATCTGCGAGAAAATCTCTGAAAGAATCCTCATTTTCGGAGAAGTATGCTTCGACTAGTTTTGGATTATTAGGGCTGACTAGCATGTCGGCAACATATACTTGACCGTCGTATGCTTGCGGCGATTCGTTGTGGTCTATTTTTGTAGCGAGAAGTTCAGTGAGGCCTTCGTTAAGGCCGTTCGCGTTCAGGGAATTATCTATGCGATCCTCGTTGTCGTTGTAGCCGACGACTTTTAAGCCTATCTTATCGTAGGCGATACCTTTTTCATTGAGACTCATTGTATCGTTTGCCGATAGGGCATGAGTTAGTTCGTGACGGAGGGTATGAGAGGATACTCGATCGTCGAAATAGACTGCGTTCTCGAAAGACCAGTTGTCGCCGTCGCGGATAGTAAGGCGCTTTTCATTAAAGGCGGTTACTCCGGCTCCAGTTTTCGGGCTGAAGATCTTGTCGTTGTATTGGACTTTATGCGGAGTATTAATCTTCCAGTCTACCGCAGAGATGCGATCGATGCGTTTTTGGAGGAGCCCCTCGTCGATGCCATAGTTTTCGACGACAAAATCCTTAATCATATCAATAGATTCAGATATGCGTTCGTGACGTTCGGAGTTTTCAACTTTGTTTAGATCGGCGTCGTAAAGATCGATTTTGCGTTGATTATCGATTTCGCCTTTGAAAGCAACTTGACCGAGGTCATCCCAAGAGGTAGCCGGTGCATCTGTGTTATTTTCGGTGAGAATATCGAAAGAGGAGGACTCTTCCGAGGATGGATTATTGGGCGCGCGGTCTTTTTCAGTCATGTTATTTCTATTATAGACTATTTAGGCATTGTTGTTTACGTGGGGGAGTGTTATAATCAATGACACATGGGGTGTGCGAAGGCTTCGGTCTTTGCCACTCCACCATTTTTTTATCTAGATTTTTATTCCAAAGAAAGAATGAACCAGATCGTCCTTAGCGGGATACTTCACCTTCTGAAGCGTCTCGCGGAGGGCTTTTTTGTCGAAATCGACAAAGACTTTTTGAATATCGACGCGGTTATCTGTGACGGTAAGGATAGTATAGGGGGCACGTTTGCCAGATATGCAACCGCTAGTGCCTACATCGATGACTTTTTTATGGCGCGTAATCACCTTGGAGGGGAAGTGCATATGGCCAACAAAGGTCACTTCGGCGTCGAGATTCCGGACGATGTCTTTTATTTCGCTGCTAGCAAGAATATCGAGCTTATCAAAGGGATAAGGGTCTTTTGGGTCGGGATTAAAGAGAAAATGCTGAAAAGCGAAGCTGTGGCCATTGATGCGTTTTGTAATCTGGAGTGGGAGGCTCTTGATAAACCTTAGGTGCTCGCGGCTGAGTTGCTTGCGCATCCAGGCTTCGTGGCGTTTCTTAGTTCTGTCTTTGAAGTGGTCGATTTTCTGGCCTTTTACCATATAGAGTTCGTGATTGCCGATAACCATCTGGACCTTGTTAGCCATAATCAGGTCAAGACATTCGCGCGGGCAAGGGCCGATGCCGACAATATCGCCTAGGCAGATAGTCGTCTTGATGCCGCGTTTTTTGATATCAGAAAGAATTGCAACTAGGGCAGGGTAGTTACCGTGAATGTCTGAAAATATTGCAATAGTGCGTTTCATGCAGATTTCATTATAACAGATAGTGTTCGGTTATTATGACATATTTTTATGCAAAAGCATATTGACAAAACGGAAGCATTATGCTAAAATAAGCACAAGCAACCTGAAAAAGGGTGGCATTATTATTTTATTTGGTGGGCAGAAACGGAGTTAGAAATGGCTGGTACGAAAGCCGGCGGTCGCAAGGCTGCTTCTACTAACAAAACCAAGTACGGTAAAGATTTCTACGCAGAAATCGGCCGTAAAGGTGGTAAAAATGGTCATACTGGTGGTTTCGCTGCTAACCCGGAGCTTGCGAAGATTGCAGGCGCAAAGGGTGGCCGTATCTCGAAACGCGGTAAAGCCAAGAAAAACGCTTAATAAAGCCTAACGGCCTCAAAAGGAGAACACATTTCTCCTTTTGGGAACCTTATTGGTAATGTCAAAAAAGTCACGCACATGTCGCGACTTTTTTGATGTTTTTAAAACTTTATATTCTTTCGTTTCCAGGTGGCGCCACAGAGAGGGCAGTGGTAGTTGCCGCGGTCATCCTGATAGCCAGAGAGCTGACAGGTTTTACAGAGGGAAGCCTGATGGAGGAAGTCGCGGTAGCTATCGAGGCGATCTTCGGCGAAATCTTCGTCGTATTTTACCTTGTAATGCTCGCATAATTCGCGCGCTTTTGCCCAGGCTTTAGCCTCAATCTCAAGTAGTTCAATATCGGTAGAATAATCTGTTTCGCCGATGAGATAATGGCCGAGCTCGTGAAGGAGAAGGAGTTCCGGGCATTCGTAGGGCTCGTCGGAATAATAGAGGTGATTTGGCGGCGTGAATTGAAAACGCTCGCCCAACTCTATCTCTAGCTCTGGGTAATCGCTAGCAATCTTTGAGACGAGATTTTGCATAGAGGTAGCAACCTTGGATTACAGAGAATTGGCCATGGCGGGCCTTTATGAGAGCAGGCATTTGGACGTTTTTTGGGAGCTCGCGGCTGAGTTTCTTGCGAAGCTGGCGACGGTAACGGGGGAGGGCTAAGCCAAGTGGGCCACCGAAGATAATGCGGTCTGGCTTGATGCTGGCGGTAAGGGGTGCGAGGCCAAGTAACATGCGGTCAGTAATGTCATCCCAACTGGCGCGGTCGTTAATCTCAGAGACGAACTTGCCGTATTTTTGGTTAACAGCGCTAGCGGCAGCGAAATCTTCCCATTCTTTCTTCTGGCCATGGTAGGTATAGAGGTTGTGGCCAGGCTCAAAATCCTGGTATTTCTTGAGGATTTTGCCATCGGACACTACGCCGCCACCGATGCCGGTGCTGAAGGTGAAATAGAGGTTTTTCTCGGGGTTTTTGCGAGCTTCGCCGAGGGCGCCGAGGTTGGCGTCATTCTCGACAAAGACCGGTTTGCCAAAGTCCTTGTTCAACTTTTTAGCAATGTCGAAATTCTTCCAGGGAAGGTTAGCGAGTTTCGGGCACTTATTATCCTTCACGACCCCTGGCATTGCGACGCCGAAAGCAACGGTTTCGTTGGCGACAAAATTGATACGGATTTGAGAAATAAGGTGTTCGTAGAAAAGTTTTTGATCTGGGATGGTCTCAAATTTGACCGAGTGTAAGATTTTACCTCTGTGGTTTACGAGGGCAATGATAGTTTTGGTTCCACCGATATCGATACAGAGATACATATCCTTATTATACACCTTGCTAAAAGAGGGAAAGTGTGGTATAATATGCTTAAGTTTAGAGTTATTGGAGTTACAGATGTTTAACGAACAAAAATACAGGCGTTGGGCATGGGGCGCATTGATTGGTTTAGCGGTAATCATTGTGATTGCCGGTATTATCATGGCAACTACGGCTTCTTCGCCAAAGCCGAATACAACAGAGGTGGCACAGACTAATACGGAAGCAGTTAATGGAGGTGAAAGTGAGAAAGCTACCGAAAACGCAAAAACAGATGATCAGGCTAAGAAAGATGATCAGAAAACAGAGACGCAGCCTCAGGCTACCACGCAGCCTACAACGGATTCGTCTAGCCAGAAGCAGAGCAACTCTGGAAGCGTAAATAGCAGCACGAACAAGATTCCAAAAACTGGTCCAGAAGAATACATTTTGCCTATTTTGGCACTAGCAGTAAGCGGCTATTTGTTTGCTTACAATGTGGCGTTGTTTAAGAAAAACGCTTAAACTTTACAACAGAGAGAAAATAGATTAAAATAGTGGATAGCATGAGGCTGTTCACTATTTTTTCTGTGGCCAGGAAGGATGGTGAACAGTCTCAGCGGAAGGAAAATATAATCAATGGCTACAAAAGCTAAAATTACGATGGATGAGCTCCTCGCAAATGAGGATACGAAAGCCATCGTCTTGGGTGACACTATCGAAGGTACGGTGATGTCAGTCAAAAAGCACGAGATTTTGATTGATCTCGGCGCACGCGGTGTTGGTCTTGTCCCACGTCGCGAGGTTGCCTTCGGGCGCCAGCTCAAAGAGGGGGATACGGTTTCTGCTTCCGTAGTAGATACCGAGATGGAAGATGGCATGGTATTGCTTTCTCTCCGCAAAGCCGTTAAAGAGAAAGGTTGGGATGAAATCTCTGCCAAGCTCGAGGCCGGTGAAATTATCGAGGTTCAGCCATATGACGCTAACCGCGGTGGCTTACTCGTAGAATACGAAGGTATTCGTGGCTTCTTGCCAGTTTCTCAGCTTTCGGCTGAACATTACCCACGTGTCGGTGGTTCTGACAAGGATGAAATCCTTCAGCGCCTCAACGCGCTTGTTGGTAAGTCTATTCGCGTTCGCATCCTTGATGCTGATCGCAAGACAAACAAGCTCATTCTCTCTGAGAAGGAAGCTATCAAAGACGGTCTCGCAGAGCGCTTCTCGAAGCTCGCTGTCGGTGACGTCGTAAAGGGTGTAGTGACCGGTGTGGTCGACTTCGGTATCTTCGTCAATGTTGACGGCATCGAAGGCCTCGTACACATTTCCGAGATTTCTTGGGAACGCGTCAATAACCCAGCTGACTATGTTAAGGTTGGCGAAACGGTCGAAGCAAAGATTATTGCTATCGACAAGGACCGCCTCAGCCTAAGCATGAAGCAGCTTCAGGAAGACCCATGGCTTTCCGAGATTGCAAACTTCAAGAAGGGCGACAAGGTCGAAGGTACGATTACTCGTATCACCCCATTTGGCGCATTCGTTCAGATTTCGCCAGCTGTTGAAGCTCTAGTTCACGTTTCTGAACTCGGCGAAGGCAGTGATGTTGATCCAGAGAAGATCTTCACTCTTAACGAGCGCAAGGAATTCAAGGTTCTCGACATCGACAAGGAAGGCCGCAAGATTTCTTTGAGCTTTTCTGAGAAGAAGAGCAAATAAGGTCTAGGGTCTTTCGCGGGAAAACCGCTTCCTTTGGAGGCGGTTTTTCTTATGCTTTGATGTTTTTGGCGTACGTCGGATAATAACATTATGAAAACATATAATTTTAATAAAAATGAAATTTGGTTTACGTGCAAGGCGTTACAGTGGCTAACTTGTTGCCCGGAGAAAAGAACCTTTATGACTCATGTTAAAAAGGCGTATCTTTCAAATTATCCTCGTAGACTAGATCAAAGCACGCGTGATACCGTCTATATGACTAGGGATGAGGGAGGGCGTAAGGTTCGTCGTAAAACCGAGATTTTTGATTTAAATGCGAGCTACTCGATTATCTGCACTTTTGACAGCTCAGACTTTTTGGACTACGACGTAATTTGCGAACGCTTCAAGAGTTTATGTGCGGAATATGAGCTTAGCAAAAAGGAAGGATTAATATCGGCCGTAAAAGAGAAGAATGGTGGAATGATGCCTGATTACGTAGACGTGAATGATCTAGAAATGCTAAGAATAATTGTCGGAGGAAATGAAATAAACGATAAGAGGAGAATCATTACATATTTTGCGGGTGATGGTTTGAGGCAGGCGTTTGAGGATGAGGTTATTGGCGATAAAACTGAGATTCGTCGGGTTAGATTTAGGGAAAAGTGCGATAATAATTATTAACTATGTCAACTTTGCAACTTTGTAACTATGACAACTTTGTTAATATTATTCGAGCGAAAATAATCCGTGGACTCTGCTGGGGCGTCTAGTTGGCGAAAAATAATTTTTATGATAAAATGATAAGAGTTTTTGAAGGGCAATTTTTTTATTAACTTTTTGAGAGAAAGGAGCTAGAAAGTGGAAGAAAAAGTGATACAGGTTTCTGGCTCGATTACGGTAGATGAGCTAGCAAACGCCTTGGGCGTATCTGTTACGCATTTGATTGGTGAGCTATTCAAGAACGGCATTATGGCGACGATTAACCAGCGCCTCGACGTTGAGACGGCTCAGATTATGACCGAAGAACTTGGTTTTGAGAATGTTCGCTTTGAACGTAAAGAGAATTCGGCGAAGTTGCCGGGCGCAAAGCGTGAGCTTTCCAAGGACGCAAAACTTCGCCCACCAGTGGTAGCAGTGATGGGCCACGTTGATCACGGTAAAACTACCTTGCTCGATACGCTTCTCAAGAAGAAGACGGTTGAAGGTGAGGCTGGTGGTATTACCCAGCATATTTCCGCTTATCAGATGGAGTATAAGGATCGTAAGATTACCTTCCTTGATACGCCAGGCCACGAGGCCTTCGCGGCAATCCGTCAGCACGGTGCGATGCTTACTGATATCGTTGTGATTGTGGTGGCAGCAGATGATGGCGTGAAGCCGCAGACTGCAGAGGCGATTAAGTTTGCTGAGGCGGCTAACGCAAAGATTATTGTTGCGATTAATAAGATTGATAAGGAAGGCGCAAATATTGACCGCACCAAGGCGCAGCTTGCGACTGATTTCAATCTTAACCCAGAGGAATGGGGTGGTGATACGATTATGGTTCCTATCTCCGCAAAGACCGGTCAGAACCTCGAGCAGCTACTTGATATGATTCTTTTGACTGCAGACATTGATGAGCTTAAGGCGGACGTAAATATCCCAGCTGAGGGTCTCGTAATTGAGAGTCACATGGAAGTTGGTAAGGGTTCGGTCGTAAACCTTTTGGTCACCGGTGGCGAATTGAAGGTGGGCGAGTTTATCGTCGCTGGCAAGACTTACGCAAAGATTCGCACGATGCTTGACTGGAAGGGCAAACCAAAGGGTAAGGCTACGCCATCTACCCCTGTCGTCGTGACTGGTTTCAAGGAGCTTCCAAACTTCGGCGATAAGTTTGAAGAGGTTGAAGATGAGAAGACCGCACGCCGCATGGCGCTTCTCAACGCTCAGGCTGAGGCTAATGAGACGGCTAACGCCAATGTTACCTCGACGGATCTTCTCCGTATGATGAATACCGCAGACAATACAAAGACTTTGAACGTAATTGTTAAGGGTGATGTTCAGGGTTCGGTTACCTCTGTTGTCGATTCGCTTCGTATGATTGATACTCAGGGCGAAATTACGCTCAATATCGTATCTACCGGTGTTGGCGCAATCAACGAGAACGATGTCTATATGGCATCTGGCGGCAAGACTGTGATTTATGGCTTTAACGTGACGGTGCCGAATGCGATTGCCAAGATGGCAGAACGCAACGGTGTGCCAGTACGTGTTTACCGTGTGATTTACGAACTTCTTGATGACGCAAAGCACGAAATGGAAGAGATGCTCGATGCCGAGATGATTGAGACCGACATGGGCGAGCTTGAGGTGAAGGGCGTGTTCCGCACCGAAAAGACCGAGATTATCGCCGGTGGTATGGTAAAGAGTGGTCGTGTGGCGCCTGGTATGCTTGGTCGCGCTTATCGCAAGAAAGATTTGCTTGGCGAGGTTGAAGTTATCAACGTTCAGGAAGGTAAGGTTGACGTTCCTTCCTTGGCTGAGGGTGAGCTTGGCGGCATGTCGCTAAAGACTCAGAAGAAGATTCAGCTTGAAATTGGCGATCGTATTAAGTTCTTTGTTCGCGAGTACAAGAAAAAGAAAATTGCTTAAGCATTAGCTTTTTATGCTACAATGGGGGAAATAGGAGAAGAGCAATGTATAAGTTTGATGACAATTTTCTTGAGAGTGTGGGCCTTGGAAGTATGCCAGCCGAACAAAAAGACGCTTTTTTGCAGTATGCGCAAGACCAGCTCGAGATGAAGATTGGCGAAAAGATGAGCGAAGGTCTCTCTGAAGAACAGCTCAACGAATTTGAAAAGATTGTTGATAACGATAAAGAGACGATTGATAGATGGATTGCCAACTCTGGCGATTATCAGAATGATGAGATTTATCAGAAGTTAGTCGAGAGTCTCGGCAGCGATAATGAGGAAATCAAGAGCGATTACGTTACGGCAAAGTGGCTGGATCAGAATTGCCCGCAGTATCGCAAGATTATTACTGATTCAATCAAGGCTATACGCGAAGAAATAGCCGCGAATAAAGACGCGCTGCTTGCAAGCATGTAATAAAAAATGACCCCCGTTATAGGGGGTTATTTTTTGTGTCCGTTTAGGAAACTTTTTGCGTCCATCTCTTTGGAATTCTCTGGGATAAGGCGATCGATAATCAGATATTTGCCATCCTCACACTTCTGGTCGAGCTCGGTGACAGGAGAGTCTGCGACATGGACAGAGGAAATAGTACAAGGAACGCCGAGGAGTTTTAGCTTAGACTTCGGGAAACCGGCGTAGGCGCGGACTTCGTTCAAGAGCGTGAGAGCGCTTTTCTCGGCTGGTTTTAGTTCAGACAGGTCTTTTGTCAGCTGAGTCGTGAAAGACGCTTGTGCTTGATTCTGTGGCGTCTCAGAGGCATTTTTAGCCACGATACCAGGCAGAACTGCCAAGAGATCCTTTGCGCCAGCTGTTGCGAGCTTTTCGTATAGACTTTGTTTCGTGTCATCGTCTTCAATTGTGACAGTGGACTGAGCGAAAAGTGGGCCAGCGTCCATCTCTTTGGCAAGGCGCATAACGGATACGCCGGTCTCTGTATCGCCATTTAGAAGTGCGGTTTCAATAGGGGTAGTGCCGCGATATTTTGGCAAAAGCGAAGGGTGAATGTTGATAATGCCGCAAGGGAAAGCGTTGATAATGCGCTCTGGAATAATCTTGCCGAAGCTTGCGAGCACGGCGACTGGAGCGTCGTACTGTGCGATGATATCGAGGATTTCGTCGTTGTTCTTGCTGAAATAAACAGGGATATTGGCGGCTTTGGCAGCCTTTTCGATAGCGTAAGGTTTGCGGTGGTTTGGATTAGTGAGAAGAACGGCGCAAATCTCGAATTCATCAGAGGCGCGAAGGGCGTCAAAAAGGATGGTTTTTGGCTTGATGCCTTGAGCGAGCTGCTCATTACCGAAGAAAATAACCTTAGTCTTCATCTGGGAAGAGATCCTTGTTGCCTTTAACTTCTTTTTCGTAGTCAACAGGGACGAGGTCGCCCTTTTTATCTAGGCGATACCAGGCATCTTCGATGTCTTTGATGTGGTCAATGAAGAGAATACCGTTAAGATGATCGATTTCGTGGAGAAGAGTGCGGGCGAGGAAGCCGTCAGCCTTGATACGAACCTCTTGGCCATCAATAGTCTGCGCTTTGATGCGAGCCTTATCTGGGCGAGGAACCATGCCGTAGAAATTTGGCACAGAAAGACAGCCCTCATAATCCTTGACGATCTTGCCTTCGGTCTTGATGACCTCTGGGTTGAGGAGAGGGATGAAAGTGGCGTTCTCTTTGTTTTCGGTATCTTCGCGCACGATAATAATGCGGCGGTCATAGCCGAGCTGCGGGGCAGCAAGAGCGGCGCTAATTTCAAACTTGTGTTCTTTTTCCCAATCAAGAGAATTCTGAATCATATTGTCGACCATCTCGCGGATTTCGTCATCAACATGGTTCACTTTCTTGCACCTCACGCGGAGGCGTGGGTCGGGAGTAGTAACAATATTCATACTATCTGTTATTTTAACATAAACTTAAAGCAAAGTATAGGGGTCGAAGTCGTAATGGAGGTAGCTGGTTTTCGGCAATTGGTCAAAAATTTCAATAAGGTCCTTGCGAGCCTTGGCTTTGACGACGATTTGCCAGGTATAACCGGAGCGCTCGCGTTCATGAAAGGCTGGCATAGGGGGAGAAACAAAAATTTGATTCAGGCTTTTGTCGCGGATAGTTTGGCGAATAATTCTGAACAATTTTTGCGCATTGGCGACGGTGGCTTTTTCCGTTTTGTAGCTCAACGAAAGTTTCAATAAGAACGTGTAGGGCGGAAGTTTCGCTTGCTGGCGTTTGCTGAGCAAATAATTGTAAAAGTCGGCGTAATTTCCAGAGGTGGCAAAACGAATAATTTCTTGTTCCGGCTGGAAAGTTTGAATAAAAATTCTACTGTTTTGGTGGCCACGATTTGCTCGGCCGATGACCTGAGCAAGTAATTGATACGTGCGTTCTTCGGATGAAAAATCCGGCAAACTTAGACCGGCGTCAGCCTGGATCACGCCGAGAGTGCTGAGCTTTGGGAAATCGAAACCTTTGGCGAGCATCTGAGTGCCGACGAGGATATCGTAGGCGCCATTTTTAACCTCTGTATAGACTTTGTTCAGCTGTTGGTCGGTAGCGGTGTCGGCGTCGAAGCGACCAATCCTGGCTTTAGGGAAGAGTTTCTTTAGCTCTTCTTCAATCAGTTTGGTACCGAAGCCCTTATGATGGATACTAGCGTTACCGCACTTTGGGCAAGAGGTCGGAACAGGGTAGCTGCGGCCACAAGTGTGGCAGTGGAGCTGATATTTATCGGCATGAAGCACCAGGGGCAGGAGGCAGTTCTCGCAGAGAGCTTGCCAGCCGCACTGGTCGCAGATTGTCAGAGGTGCGGTGCCGCGACGGTTATGGAAAATCAGGCTTTGCTGACCGTTATCTAGGGATTGTTGGATAGATTCGATGAGTGGATTGCTGACGATGCGATTGCGCGAGAAGGCGCCGCGATCCTTAAAATCCACCACTTTTATAGAGGTAGTTTTGTCGTTTTTAATGGCAAGTTCATTCAGTTCGATGACGGCGTTATGCTGCTTGCAGATATAATAATCGGCAATTAGCGGAGTGGCGGTACCGAGGACGGTTTTGCTCATCTGGCTAGCAAGGCGAAGGGCGGAATATTTTGGGTTCTGATCTTGATGATAGGAGGGCTCGTGCGCCTCATCGATAATAATGAGACCGAGGTCGCGAACAGGGGCGAAAAGGGCGCTGCGCGGGCCAATGACAACCTGCGGCGTCTCTGCCTTGAGGGATTTTTCCCAGAGTTGATGACGGATAGATTCGGTTTGCTCGGAGTGGAGCAAGGTGACATCTTTGAAGAATTGCTGGAAGTTCTGGACTAGCTGAGAGGTGAGGGCGATTTCTGGGACGAGTAAAATGATGGATTTACCAGAGGCGAGCTGGCGCTTTGCGAGCTCGATATAGATATTGGTTTTGCCAGAGCCGGTGATGCCGTGAAGGAGGACGGTGTTGGCTGGATTAGCTTCAATCTCTTTAATGACGCGTTTCTGCGCGGCTGATAGCGGATTATCGCTCTTTGGAGAATAGAGGGTATTCTGGAGCTCATCAGGGGTGCTACGGCGCGATTTAGTGATACCGCGTGGAAGCATCGCGCAAACGACGGCCGAGAGAGGACAGCGATAGTAATCTGAAAGCCAAAATAGAGATTTAACTAGATGCTTCGGAAGAGGAGTTTCATAGAGAACGCGAGTGATTGCTTTGGTGGCGAAATCTGGCTGCTCGGTTTTCTTGGCGACAATGCCGATGGCAGACTGTTTACCGAGAGGAATTTCAACGATTTGTCCAATCTTCAGCGGGGTAGCAGATTCATAAGTCAGGAGATTTTCGCTCTGATGGAAGGATTTTGCGGGCGCAATCAGATAGTAATTCATAAGATAATTATACTACTCAACGAGGGGACACATTCCCCTCGTTGTAGCTCCTCTTGAGTACGGCGAAAAAAACAGGCGCATGTCCTGATTTTTCTCGCTGATTTTTAGGATAATTTCAGTATAAAAAATATAAAAGTCAATGTTGTGTTTTTTACAACCGTTGGCTAGAATAGAGACAGTACAAAGGAGGAAAATGTTAGACGTTTTCGTGACGAGCCGGGTGCGCCGTAAGATTATTGTGGTTTTCGCGAAATATCCAGATTTCAAAACGCACGTCCGTGGCTTATCGAAGCTAATCAAGGAAGATCCGGGCAATATTCAGCGCGAATTGCGCCGTATGACCAAAGGTGGTTTCTTGGTGGCAACGAAAAAAGGCAACACTAGCATTTACCAGACGAACAAACAGTTCCCAATTCTAAAAGAGCTTCAGAGTATTGTTATTAAGAGTCAGCAGGCGGAAGACGCCAAGAAAACTCCAAGTAAGATTATTGGATGACGCGGGTTTTTAAGCAGTTGCTGGCCGATCGTGGGCTAGATAAGAGTTTTTTGCATCCGCGTTACGAGGATTTATTTGATCCGTTTTTGATGCAGGGTGTAACGAAGGCGGTTGACCGAATTGAGCAGGCGCGTGACAGGGGTGAAAAGATTGTCGTTTATGGCGATTATGATGCGGATGGTGTGACGAGTAGCACGGTTTGCCAGAGTGGCTTAAAGAATTTTGGCTGCGAAGAGGTAGAAATAATGCTGCCGAACCGTTTTAAGGATGGTTACGGCCTGAATGAGCCGGCGATTCCAGAGATTATAAAACGTGGCGCAACCCTGGTGGTGACGGTGGACTGCGGTAGCGGTTCTGGCGAGGTGATTGCGAAGCTGAAGGAGCAAGGGGTGGATACGGTAGTGACGGATCACCATGAGATTCCGAAGTTGCCAGAGAAAGCGGTGGCAGTGATAAATCCGAAGCGTCGGGGCGAAAAATATGGACTAAATATGGCTGGCGTAGGCGTGGCGTTCACCTTGGCGAGGGCGCTGAGTATGCGCAAAAACGGGGGTAAATGTGATGGCCAGGAGAAGTGGTTGCTGGATATGGTGGCGCTTGGCACAGTGTGCGACTCCATGGTCTTAAGAGACGAAAACCGTATTATGGTTTATTACGGTATGGTTGTGCTCGGCAAGACGCGTCGTAAAGGGTTACAGGAGTTAGCGAAGCTGGCAAAGTGTCGCTTGGATAAGATTAATACGCATGGGATAGGCTTTCAGATTGGACCACGTATTAATGCGGCAGGTCGAATGAAGTCCGCAGAGGTGGCGCTAGATTTAATGCTATCAGATTCGCGTGCAGAGGCGATGAAATTGGCGGCAGAATTAGATGAGTTGAATCAGAAGCGTCGCGAAGCGCAGGACAAAGCCGTAAAAGAGGTGGACGGCAGCTTTGGCGACGAGCCGGTGATTGTGGCGAGCGGAAAGTGGCATGAAGGAATTGTCGGTATTGTGGCGGGGCGTTTATCGGAGATATATCGCCGCCCAGCCTTTGCGCTAACAGAGATGGAGGACGGCACTCTAAAGGGTTCCGGACGTAGTTTTGGTGATTTTTCTCTAGCGGAAGCACTGCAGCACTGCAAGGAAAAGATGACCTTATCTGGTGGCGGTCACGCCGGTGCCTGTGGTTTGAGCTTTGCGGCGAAAGATTTGAAGACCTTTAAGAAGGTGATAACAGAGTATTATTTGTCGCTTGGGCTAAAAGATCAGGAACGTTATTTGCGTTCGCAAACAGATATAGTTCTGAAAGATCTTAGTGAAATTACGGTAGAATTGTATGACGAAATTATTCAATTGGAGCCGTTTGGCGTAGGCAATGAGGAGCCGATTTTTGAGTTTACCGGCTTTGTCAGCGGAAAGCGTATCTTGAAGGAAAAGCATTTATCCCTGACGGTTTCGGATGGCGAGCGCGAGATTCGTATGATGAGTTTTTACGCACCGGATGAGCAAATGTCGGTGGAGACTGGCGATAATGTAAAAATCCAATTTACACTTTCGCGAAATGAGTGGGGCGGAAATGTGAAAATCGAGGGGATGATAATTTCTCTTGAAGTAATCGACAAGATATGATAAAATTAAGCGCAGTATGGCAATCAAAGTAACTAGAAAAGACCAGAACGAAGCAAACGAGAACATTATTCGTCGCTTCAATCGCAAGGTTCTTCAGAGTGGCGTGATGGCTACTGCGAAGGAAAGTCTTCGTTTCTCGAAGCCAATTTCCAAGCGCGAGCGTCGTCAGAAGGCGATTCTTCGCGATAAGCGCAAAGCCGAAAAAGCCGAACGCATGAAGTTAGGCCTTAAATAAAAATACCCCCTGTGAAAGCGGGGTATTTTTGCGGAAAAGAAAAAGGAGGTATAAAAATGTTTATCTTATTTGGACCAGCAGGGAGCGGGAAAAGCCTACAGGGGCAGATTTTGGCGGAAAAATATGGCTGGCGTTGGCTATCGATTGGTCAGCTTTTGCGTGATCAAAAGGACCCAGAACTAGACCGCACGATGAAAGAGGGTGGTTTGGTCGACGATAACTTGGTTGTCAAACTGATGCATGATGCGATGGTTGAGACCATAGCAGCGGGTCAGGATGCGATTTTGGATGGTTATCCGCGTGATACTTGGCAGGCAGAGTGGCTGGCAGCGCAGGGTGATCTAAAAAATATCGATGGTGCAATTATTTTGAACGTGCCAAAGGAAGAGCTCTGGAAACGTTTGGAAGAGCGTGGCCGGGCTGATGACAAAAAAGAGGCAATCGAAAAGCGCTGGGAAATCTTTGAACAAGCAATTGTTGCAATCCGTGAGACCCTAGTGAAAGATGGTTTGAAGGTTGAAGAGATTGACGGCGTTGGCGCGATTGAGCAAATTACTGAGCGCATTGAGTCGGTTCTTCGCAAATGGGGTAAAATATAATTATGGATGAGAAAAAAGTTTCTGCAATGCGTGCTGGGGGCAAAATCATGGCCCAGATTTTTGCAGATTTAAGAGAATTCACGCAACCAGGTAAGACTGGTAAAGAGATTGATAAGTGGGTCGAGCAACAGATTCTGGCGGCAGGGGCACAGGTCGCTTATTATGAACCGGAAGTAAATTTTCCAGGTTCAATCTGTATCTCGGTTAACGATGAATTAATTCATGGCACACCAAAAGACATTCCGCTCGAGGAAGGCGATAAAGTGAGCTATGACTTGGTGATTAAATATCATGGTTACTATGTTGACTCCGCTTTCACGATGATTGTCGGTAAGCCGACGGCGGCGCAGAAGCATTTGCTTAGCTTTACCGAGTCTTCGCTTTATGAAGGTATCGCACAGGTGCACGACGGCGCAAAGCTTGGCGATATCGGCGCAGCGGTAGAGAAGGTCCTAGAGAAGGGCAAACTCGGCGTGATTCGCAATTACGTCGGTCACGGGATTGGTAAGGCGATGCACATGCCACCAGAGGTGCCAAACTATGGCAAGAAGGGTCAAGGTCAGGTGCTTCATACGGGCGACACGATCTGCATCGAGCCAATGTCTAGCCTTGGAAAACCGGATACGATTGTCGTAGAAGATGACGATGATGGCTGGACGGTATGCTTACGCGATGGGTCTTTGGGTTGCCATTTTGAGCACACAGTTTTAGTGACTGATGATGGTTACGAAATCTTGACGCAAGCATAAGCATATATGGTACAATTGACTCATGGAAGATAAAGCGCGTTTTGCGGTGGGCATTGATGTTGGCACGAATTTTGTGCGAACTGTTTTAGGAACTGTAAAAGGAGAGGAAGTCTCCGTAATTGGCTATGGCGAAATCCCAACAGAGGGTATGCGCCGCGGCGTCGTTAAAGAACTAGTTCCACCCGCAAAAGCGATTGATGAATGTCTTGCTAAGGTAGAGGGGATGAGCGGCGTTGAGGTGAACCACGCGAATGTTGGTATCAACGGCGCACACATCGGTAGCACAAAGATTGACGGTATGATTGCTGTCGGTGTTGCTGAGCATGAGATTAATGAAGAGGATATCGTTCGTATTGCCGACACGGCGATTGCTGGTAAGGTGCCAGCGAACCGTGAGACGCTTGCGCTAGTGCCATTTGAATATATTCTTGATGGCCAGGGTGGCATCCATGAGCCACTTGGTATGCATGGTGCTCGCTTGGAGCTTCGTGCGAATGTTGTTTCCGCTTTGACTCCAGATTGTGAAAACCTACGCAAAGTTTGCGAAAGTGCCGGTATTGAGCCACATGGTCCATTTGAGCCAACCTCTGTCGCAGCTGCGCGCGCAGTGACGAATAGCGCACAGCGCGAAAACGGTGTCGGTGTTGTTGATATGGGTGGTTCAACCACGAGTGTTGCCATCTTTGATGAAGGCGAGCTACAGTTTGTTGGCGTAATCCCAATTGGTAGCAATGATATTACTAAGGATCTCGCAACGGTGCTTGCGACGATTCCTGATGTTGCTGAAGAGATTAAGGTTCGCTTTGTCTCTGCCGTGAGAGAAGAGAATGAGAAAGATATCGTAATTAAGCGTGGTCGTGAAGAATTCCGCTTCAAACGTAAAGAGGTTGAAGCAGTCGTCGACGCGCGCCTAGAGGAGACCTTTGAGGGCATCCGCAAGATGCTTGAATACGCTGGTTATGATCGCCGTTTGCCAGAAGGCTTAGTTCTTTGTGGCGGTGGCGCAAAGCTACGTAACATCGATCAGTTTGCGCGTAGGCAGGTTAAACTCGCCGTTCGTGTCGCAAAACCAAGCGGTATTATCGGGGTAAGCGAAGAGATTTTGAAGCCAGAATTTGCGACTGCGATTGGCCTATTATTGGGCGACGCAGAGCGCTCCGACATCGACAATATGGACTCTGGATCGAAGAAAAAGAAGAAGGCGCCAAAGCAGAAAAAGGGAAAAGAAGGCAGTTTCTTCTCTAGAATCTTCAAACTGTTCAAATAATTTGCGCAAAACTTTACAAATACTTACCGCGGGTGCTATTATCTAGGTAAGTATTTTTTGAATGTGGAGGAGCTATTATGCCCGAAGTAAAACCGAGCGAGGTGGAGAGCACAGCAAGTATTAAAGTTATCGGCGTCGGCGGTGCCGGCGGTTCCGCAGTTAACCGCATGCGCGAAGCAGGCCTTAACGGCGTTGAATTTGTCGCAATGAATACCGATGCGCAGGCCTTGCATAATTCCAAGGCTGACGTAAAGGTCCACCTTGGCCATGACACTACAAATGGTCTTGGCGCAGGTGCAGACCCTACTGTTGGTGAAAAGGCCGCAGAGGAAAGCCGCGAAGAGATAAAGAATGCATTGAATGGTGCCGATATGGCATTCATTACACTTGGTGCTGGTGGTGGTACCGGTTCTGGTGCAGGTTATATTGTTGCCGAGGAAGCTCGCAAGCAGGATATCCTTACCGTCGGTGTTGTTACTAAGCCTTTCTCCTTTGAGGGCCAGAAGCGCAAGAGTAACGCAGATTGGGGCATCGAACGCCTAGCTCGTAACGTTGATGCTCTTATTACTATTCCAAACGATCGTCTCCTCCAAACGATTGATCAGCGCACGCCAATTCTTGAGGCGTTCAAGATTGCTGATGATGTGCTCCGTCAGGGTGTTCAGGGCATTTCCGAATTGATTACTGAGCATGGCTTGGTTAACTTGGACTTTGCCGATGTTCGTACCATTATGAAGGACGCTGGCTCCGCTCTTATGGGTATCGGTCGCGCATCTGGTGAGAATCGCGCAACGATTGCTGCTCAGCAGGCTATCGAGTCTCCACTTATCGAGGTTTCCGTCGATGGCGCACGTGGCGTCTTGCTCTCGGTTATCGGTGGCTACGATCTCTCTATGGCAGAGGTCAGCGAGGCTGCAGATCTTATTACTGCAAGCGTCAGCCCAGACGCAAATATCATCTGGGGTGCTGCAATTCGCCCAGAACTCGAAGACGAAGTTATCGTTACGGTTGTCGCAACTGGTTTCGATTCTCAGTATTATGGTGATGATCCACGCGCACAGCAGGGTGCTTATGTCAGCGATACGGCAGAGACTGTCGCTACTCCAAGCCAGACTGTTGCAGATCCAGTTCGCAATATGCCAGAAGAGACTAACATTGGTGCAGTTCAGCCAGAGAGCCAGTCTTCCGCAGATTTCACTGGTAACGACAATGTGAACATGTGGGACCAGCTCCGCAACGATAGCGATGATGATAGTGATATTCCAGCAATTTTGAGGCGCCGCAAAAAGAATAAAGACTAGGAGGGCGGGATGAGCCATCTAAAAATTGGCGAAAGTAAAGTGCTTGAAAGTCGTGAGTCTCCGGACGGCACGATGATTCGCAGGCGACGCGTGTCGCTTGATGGAAAGCATCGCTTTACGACGTATGAAAGAATTGAGCGTCCAGGTATGATGGTGCGCAAGCGTTCTGGTGCGCGTGAGGCATTTGATCGTGATAAGCTCATGAAGGCGGTTCGCAACTCTGTTGGTAAATACTTTAATAGCGACCTTGATGTTCAGAATGTTGTTGATACGGTCGAAGAGAAGATTTATGACTTCGGCAAGGACGAAGTGGCGTCTGGTTTGATTGGCGAGACGATTTTGGAAGTCTTGGCCGACACGAACGAGATGGCTTATGTTCGTTTCGCTAGTGTGTTTAAGGAATTTAAGACGCTCGATGAATTGGAACGCAGTATTGCAGAGCAGCGCGAGCGCATGAGAAAGAAAGCAGTAAAGGAGTAGACTTATGCGGGTGGTAATGATTTGGCGCGACGATACGGATTATGCGCGCACGGTAATTGAATGGTTGCGTGACTTTGAGCATCGCACTGGCAAGCAGCCGGAAAGCTATAGTCCGGACACGCCAGAAGGCGAGAGCATTTGCCGGACTTATGACGTGGTTGAATATCCAACGATTTTGGCTTTTGACGATCAAGGCAAGTTGCTGCAGGAATGGCGGGGCATGAACCCAAGCTTGCCGCGCATTGACGACGTTAACTACTACATGCTGAACCAATAAATTGAAATTGCGTTAATGTTTGTTGCGCATTGAATAAATGTGGTATAATTATTTGTATAAAAGCGTTTGAGCGGCTATCAACTGCGAGCTGACGGAAGAAAGACGTGCCAGAACTGCGAGGGCAGGTCAAGTAGAACCGTTCGTGAATCCGCGTGAGAGATGAAATGAGTGCCGAATTGTTCAAGGTTCGGAAATTGGATGGTACCGCTCCAAGGAGTTCCAATGAAAATTGGAATTTTTTTGTTCAACAAGAAAGGAGATGTGGGCATGAAATATAAATATGGTGAACGTCGTCGCGCGAGTGAGTATGAAAAAGCGCTCGTAGATTTTTGGAAGAAAAATAAGACGTTCGAAAAGTCGGTCGATAATCGCGATGCGAAGAATTCGTACGTGTTTTATGATGGCCCTCCATTTATTACCGGTATGCCGCACCACGGCACTTTGTTGTCGTCTGTCGTGAAGGATGCGGTTCCACGTTTCTGGACAATGAATGGCAAGCGCGTTGAGCGTCGCTGGGGTTGGGATTGTCATGGTTTGCCAGCAGAGAATTTCGTCGAGAAGCAGCTTGGCATTACTGATCGCCGTGATATTGGCACAAAGATTTCGCTTGAAGATTATATTATTAAGGCACGCGAGTCCATGGTGGCTAACTCTGAGACTTGGCGTGGCACGATTGATCGCATTGGTCGCTGGGTAGATTTTGACAACTGTTATCGCACGATGAATAAGGACTTCATGGAGTCGGTTTGGTGGGCATTCAAGACCCTTTATGAGAAGGGTAAAATCTATGAAGGCGAGAAGGTCTTGATGTATGATACGAAGTTTGCGACCCCTGTTTCGAAGGCGGAAGTGACGATGGACAATGACGCTTATCAGACCGTGACCGATCCGAGCGCCTACACTCTCTTTAAGCTTGCTGATTCCGATGAATATATGATGGCTTGGACGACCACGCCTTGGACACTTCCAGCAAATATGGCACTCGCGGTATCTGAGAAGCTAGAATATGGCCTCTATGACCTTGACGGCAAAAAGGTTATTCTTTGTACCAAATTGGCCGAAAAGGCGCTTGGCGACGCTTATAAAGAGCCAAAAAGCATTGTTAAAGGCGAGGCTCTTGTTGGTAAGAAATATGAGCCACTCTTCGTGATGGATGACAAGATTGCGAAGGATGAGAATGCGCATAAGATCTGGGCGGCAGACTTCGTGAGTGCTGAAGATGGTACGGGTATTGTCCATATCGCGCCGGCTTACGGTGAAGACGACTTTGCGCTTGGGCGTAAGAATAAGATTCCAACCCGCCACACGATTGATGATAATGGTTACTACTTCCCAGAGTGGGCAGAGAAGCTTCACGAGATTGGTGTCCGCGATACTGATGAGAATGGTCTTGAGGTTTGGGCGGCAAATAAGTTTATCGCGAAGTGTCTTGAAGAAAAGGGCATCATCTGGAAGATTGAATATATCAAGCACGAGTATCCGTTTAATCCGCGCAGCAAACAGCGCATTATGTATCGTGCAATTCCGAGCTGGTTCTTTGATATTGAGGGCAGTAAGCCTTTGATGCTAGAGAAGAATGAGGATATTAACTGGTTCCCAGAGCACTTGAAACATGGTCGTTTTGCAAAGAATATCGAGCAGGCTCCAGATTGGAACCTCTCTCGTGACCGCTTCTGGGCAACTGCGATGCCAGTTTGGAAGAGTGAAGACGGTAAGTATCTGCACGCCTTTGGTTCCTATGATGAGCTCGAAGAGTATTCTGGTCAGCGCCTCGAAGATTATCATCGTCCATGGATTGATGCGGTTGAGTTCGATGCTTACTGTGTAATGCTTTCGAACGGCAAGAAGTCTGTGCGTCCGCTTAGCGATAAAGATGCTGAGAAGGCATATAAAGAGTGGCAGGATATCCTAGATAAACATGCCCATGATGGACTAATCCCGTGTGGTCCGAGGGCGGTCGTAAAGCAACACTTTACGCGTATCGATAAGGTGCTCGATTGCTGGTTTGAATCTGGTTCGATGCCATTCGCGCAGCTCCATTATCCATTTGAGAATAAGGAGAAGTTTGAGGCAAATTATCCGGCAGACTTCATTGTGGAGTATGTTGGTCAGGTGCGCGCTTGGTTTTATTATGTTCACGCGGTCAACACGGCGCTCTTCGGCGAGTGTGCCTACAAAAACGTGATTACCACTGGTACTTTGGCTGGTAACGATGGCCGCAAGATGAGTAAGTCGCTCGGTAACTACACTGATCCGAATGTTTTGATGGATCAGTATTCCGCAGATGCTTTGCGCTTCGTGATGCTATCGTCTCCAGTGCTAGCTGGTGAAGACTTCGCGCTCATTGATAAGGATGTCTCCGATACGGCGCGTAAACTCACGATGATTTGGAACGTTTACGACTTCTTTACGATGTATGCCGAGGTTGATGGCTGGGAGTTCAAGGGCGACAAACTAGTCACGCCAAAGGAACTTAAGAATCCGTTGGATGCTTGGATTGTGGCACGTCTTTATCAGCTACGCAATGAGATTACTGATGGTATGGAGAAGTATAATCTTCCTGCCGCAACCGCTGGCATCTTGCCATTTGTAGATGATTTGTCGAACTGGTTCGTTCGCCGCAGCCGCCGCCGCTTCTGGAAGTCTGAATCCGGCAGCGATAAGGCAGAGGCATACGAGACCTTGCATTATGTTTTGAGTTATCTCGCGCTAATCTTGGCGCCATTTACGCCATTCCTCGCTGAGGAACTCTGGCAGAATATGATGGGTGGCGAGAGTGTACATCTTCAGGACTGGCCAGCAGCTGGCAAGATCGACGAAGATGCGATTAACAAGATGGCTGCCTGCCGCGCTATTATTACCGAAGGTTTGGCGGTACGTATGGATCGTAATGATGAGTATGGTCAGATTAAGGTGCGCCAGCCACTCGCAAGCCTAAAGTATGGCGGGGAGAAGCTTGATGAGTTCTATGAGCAGATTATCGCCGAAGAGGTGAACGTAAAGAGTGTTGCGCATGGCAAGAAGCTGGAGCTTGATAAGAAACTCACTGACGAACTCCGCGAAGAGGGCTTTGTGCGTGAATTGATTCGCTTCGTTCAGTCCGCACGCAAGAAAGCGGGTCTAAACGTTGATGATCGCATTAAGCTCAGCGTTTCCTGCGAAGTCCCGGAAGCTTATGTTGAGGCTTTGAAGAACGAAGTGCTTGCGACTGAACTCACGAACGATAATTATGCCTACGATGAAATCGTAAAAGTTGAAGGCGAAAACGTCACGATAAGCCTTGAAAAAGCCTAATTTAGGCGATCTGTGATATATATTTCCACTATTCGAATAGGGTAGTGGAAATATTTTTTATATTTTTCAAGGGCATTTTGACCCCTGTTAAATTTGACAATTTGCAAAAATATAGCATAAGCACTATTGACAAAAAAGCATAAGTGTGATAGCATAAGGACAGTTGAGCAAGCAAAAAGCCAACACAAACACAAAATCAAATTCCGAAGGGTATCAGGAAGGAGACTAGCCAAAATAGAAAGGAAAATAAAAATAATATGGCAAACATCGAAACACTAAATCTAACCGACAAAGGCATCATGGCCTTTCAGGATATAGATCCATTCAGTAAAGAGAATGGCGAGTTAGTTCAGAAAAAGTGCTTGGATAAAAAAGCTATCGCCAAGATTAAAAGGATTAATATCGCGCTTGGCAATGGAATTTTGTCATAAGAAACAAAAGGAGTGAATTTATAAGATAAAAATTTATTCATAAACTTTAAAAATAGAGAACAACCAATGTAAAAGACTTGAACGATGATATGAATGAGGGCCGGTAAAATGGCTCTCATTTTTTTGTATCTAAAACCCTTGACATTTTGATAACGCTAGTGCTAAAATGAGCTCAAACTAGGTCAAAATAAAAAGTAAACAGGAAACGAGAGAAATGCCAGGAGAATCAGGAAAGAATCCAAACGCAGCAAAGGGTGGCGCTGAGAACTGGAATATGGATCCGAATGCCGAAAACGGCACCGAAAAAGAGAAAAATGTAAGTGAGCAGGTAGAGGCTTTTATTTCTAGCCGTCCACTTCCTGCTAGAAAAATGTTTGCAATAGCCGAAGGTATTAAAGAAGGCGTCGGCAATTTGAATGATATTAGATCATGGAGCGATGCTGATAAGGCTGCTTTCGTTAATGCAGTTAATGATGAAATTGCAAAAGCTAATGTAGAAAAAGCTGCAAGTACATACGCGGCTGCAGGAGAAGAGGCTAAGAGATTGGCTGCTGAGCATAATGTTCCAGAAACGCCAGAGCAGGCACAGCAAGTCGAGAAAGCGGTCGACCCGAATGAGAAAAATGGAGAGTTCTGGAGAGCTCTTCGAAATTCGAAGTATGGTAAGGCGGCAATTGGGGCATTGACGGTCGCTATTCTTGTGTCTGGCGCTTATCTCTTTGGTAAAAAGAATTCGGAGAAAAACAGCCAAGAACAGGGTGTTCCTCAGCCAACTCCTGTTGCAACTGAGCAGGTCGTCGATAATACTGATTACGGCCTAGAGGAAGCAGAAGCAAACGAATCTCTACATGATCGCTCTACTTATTGTGGCGCGTTTGCTAGCGAAGATGGTTCGACATTCAATCAGGCGAAAGTTGGTAGGCACGCATTTGCAGAGCGCTTTGATACGTCCGATATGACCGAAGAAGAGATCCGCACTGAGTGGCTAGAAGGTGACAATATGGGTCAGTTTGCAACTCGTGCAGCAATTTATTACGATATTGCGACACATACAGAAAACCCGAACTTTGCTGTTGATGGTGCCGATTTCGAAAATCCAAACGAATTGACGCAGGCATTGATGAACGATGAGGACTTGGATCAGCGCGTTTATGATGCACTAGAGATCTTTGCTTATAACAGTAATATCGAGTCCGTCACTACGTCTGATACTCGCTATACTTACGGTATGGATTCCCAGTTCGAGACTGGTAATGCTGATACGAGCCAGGTTGACTTGGTTGCTTACGAAGTTCAGGGTGAACGTGAGGTATTGGAATTCACCTACTACTGGATGGAAGACGATGGTAAGACGCTTCACTCTGAGACTTATATAAATGGCACGTCTTGTGGTGGCCAGCCAGAGCGCGCAATTATAACATCGGTTCCTATCGTAACTGAGACCCCAACCCCAACTCCAACCCCGGATACTCCAACCCCAACCCCGGAGACTCCAACCCCAACTCCAGAGACTCCAACCCCAACTCCGACGGCTCCGCCAGAGAACCCGACCAACCCGACCCCGACTCCGGAGCCATCCCCATCCCCATCCCCAACCCCGTCACCAGAGCCAACCCCAACGCCTGATCCTAGCAAGACCCCATTCGATTTGCCTACTGTGACCGACGGTCTTGATGGAACGACGATTACCCCGGATGGTCAGGACGGTACTGTGACGGATACGGTTCCTACGGTCGCTCCAGCGCCATCTGATATCGCGCCTGGTCCTGCAGACCAAGGCTATGACCCAGATAGCGTTAATCCAAATCCAGCCCCAAGTGAGTTGCCAGGTATAATCAGCTCTGGGGACTTCTAGGACAAATTTTAGGTAGTAAAAAGGAGTAATAAAAATGCTAAAACAAAAGAATATTAAATTTAAACGGAGAGTGACGGTAGCAGCGCTTGCGGCGGTTGCAATCACGGCATTAGTGCCATTTGCGACTAGCTCGGCAGCCAACGGCACGAACTGGGGCCCAAGTCGTAAGCTTTATACGATGAAGAATCCAGCCGACGAGCCTACCTTCAACTCTATTACCGATAACAACATTGTCGGTAACGAAACGAACTTCGTTCGCGTAGGCGAGGTTGGTTCTGGCAAAGCTATGTCTGACTCCGTAAAGGTTACGCCAGGCAAAGAATACCAGGTTTGGATTTTCTTCCATAATAATGCGAAGTCTAGCCTAAATGAATCTGGTAAGGGTGTTGCTACGGGCGTACGTGTAACTACTGGTTTAACTTCTTGGACGCTTAATTCTTCTAAGTCGACCAAGGTTTCCGGTGTTATCTCGTCAACGAATGCAAATCCACTTGAGGTCTGGGATGAAGCTATCTTCACTACCGATTCTCAAAAAGATGTTACTTTGAAGTATGTTGCAGGTTCTGCAAAGATCTATAATCAGGGTAAGCTAAACGGGACCGAACTTCCTACTGCATTGTTTGGCAAGGACGGTGTATATATTGGCTACAATAAGCTTTCCGGTATTATCCCGGGTTGTGAAGAATATTCTGGTCATATCATTTATAATCTCCGTGCCGAGCAGCCAAATTCTAAGGTTAACAAGACTGTTTCGAAGGATGGTAAGAACTTCTTCGAGACCGTTGATGCGAAGCCGGGCGACACTCTAACTTATAAGATTGAGTTTGAAAACAATGGTACGACTGATTTGACGGATGTTACTTTCCGTGACAAGTTACCAAAAGGCGTAACGCTTGTTCCTGGTACGACTAAGCTTGTCAACAGTGCAAATCCAAAAGGTTTGACGATGAAAGATATCATCGGCCAGAATGGCTTTAACACCGGTCTTTATGTTCCAGGTGCTAAAGCAACAATTACCTATCAGGTAAAGGTGAATGATGACGCAGTTGCAGATAAAAAATGTAACTCCAAGACTTCGTTCAAGAACAAGATTATCGTCACACATAGTGCTGGCGAATTGACGGACAACTCCACGATTAAGGTAACTCGCGAATGTGAGGAAAAGCCTGAGTGTAAGGAAGGTGACCCTGAATGTACTCCGGAACCGGAGTGTAAAGAAGGTGATCCTGAATGTGATACGGTCGAGGAAGAATGTGATGAGAACGACAAGGATTGTATCTGCGGAAAGAATCCAAAAGATCCGATTTGCCAGACTCCTGAAGAGCCATCACTACCAAAGACTGGTCCAGGTGAAATCGCACTAGCAATTGTTGCAGTAGTCTGTATTGCAACTGGCGGTATCTACTGGTATCGCAGCCAGAAGGACTTGGCGGCTGTCGAGAAAGACCTAACCAAGGACGGTGGCAATAGTGACAAATAAGTCATAGCATAAAAACTCCTTTATAACAGCAGCGCCGGCTAGGGTATCCCGGTGCTGCTGCTTTTTATGCTTGAATAGTGGGGGATTTTTTGTTATAATATCCGAAGTAATAAAAGGAATTTTATGAAAAAAGCAGTCGTAAAGATTGGCGGCAAACAATATATTGTCGCTGAAAAAGAGACCCTCCGTGTGGACCTCCTCCCGGAAGGAACTAAAGATCTCGCTGTCGATGCTTTGCTCGTAATTGATGGTGATAAGACCACCGTTGGTGATCCTACCGTCAAGGGAGTTAAGGTTAAAGCGAAGGTCGTTAACGAGAAAGTAGCTGGCGACAAGGTTCGCGTTATCCGCTACCACTCCAAGAAGCGTGTCCATACTGAAACTGGTCACCGCCAGAAATATAGCGAAATTGAGATTGTCTCTATCGCTTAACAAAAAGACCCCACAAATAGGGGTCTTTTTTGATGTTTTCTATTGACTTTTTGGGGCATATCGGTTATGCTTAAGGCAGACTAGGTCAAAAATAAAAATAGTCAAAAACAAAAAAGAGAAAAACATGAAAAAAGCACTTTTTGCAGCTGGTGCTGTAGCGATGGGAATAAGTGCACTTCTTGGCGGAAGTAATACTTTTGCAGCATCTGGTGATACGGCCGTTATTTCTGGAGATAAGACTGTTCAGGTATGTATCGATGTGATTAATCAAGATTCCAGCACTCCTTATACCGGCTCGAATTTCGCGGCAAATATTACCGGTACTGGCTACGAAGCTCAAATCCTCTTTGAAGACTTTGCTGGTGAATCTTGCAAGAATGTAAAACTCCCAGCTGGTAACTACACTGTAGTGATGCAAAAGTCCATGGGTGTTACAGTGGATTCCTATACCTACGATACTAATAAAGAAAAATTATCTTTTGACGCAACCAAAGTATCTAGCGATGTTTATCTCTCTAACTATGGTTTCAGCGACCAATCTACGGCTGCTACCAAGGTAGAGATCTCTTTCAATGCCAATGGTGGCACCGGCACGATGGCGCCAGTAGTTGATGATTATACGAATACGATTACGCTCCCTACTAATACCTTGACTAAGACAGGTTATACCTTTGATGGTTGGAATACTAAAGCCGACGGCTCTGGCGCAGCTTATGCTGACGGTGCAACGCTTACCTTTACTCAGGGCGGGGAAGTAGAGCTGTTTGCGCAGTGGATAGTAAGAACAGCTACTTTGCAGAGTGGTCAAAATGTGAATTCTAAGCTAAAAACATTGGCAAAAGGAAGCTCAGTAGAGTACGATTCGCGTGATACTCTAATTAGAAATCTAAGCTTTGTTGATATGCTCCCTAGCACAGTGGACGAGAATACGCCAAAGGTAAATATTGCACTAGATGGCGAAATCCCAGTCTACGCCTACTGGGTAGCTAATGACAAAGTGATATATATTAATACTGAAGCGAATAAGATTTATGCGAATAGTGATTCCTCGTATATGTTTTGTAGTATGGTAGCACTCACCTCGCTCACTCTTCCGTCCAGTTTCGACACCTCTAATGTAACAAATATGCGGTTTATGTTCTATGACATGGATGCGCTCACCTCGTTCACTCTTCCAGACAGCTTTAATACTTCAAAAGTAACAGATATGAGGACTATGTTCGGAGGTATGGGAGCACTCACCTCGCTCACTCTTCCGTCCAGCTTTGATACCTCTAATGTAACGAATATGCAAGAAATGTTCTATAAAATGCCAGCACTCGCCTCGCTCACTCTTCCAGACAGCTTTAATACTTCTAATGTTACGAATATGAGCTATATGTTCTATTTCACGCCAGCACTCGCCTCGCTCACTCTTCCAGACAGCTTTAATACTTCTAATGTAACGAATATGAGTGGTATGTTCGAAAGTATGGAAGCACTCACTTCACTTACTCTTCCGACTAGTTTTGTGATATCTAATGGTACGATTACGACTTTGATGTTTGCGGGCATTAAGAATACCGCGACCCTCTACGCCGCTGATGCGACAGCAAGATCGCTCTGGCCGGGTGTGTTAGGAAACTAGACGTAATAAAAAAGCCGCCCTTCGGGGCGGTTTTTGGTGCGGCTGTATTTGATTTACCTCTTGACAAAAAACGGCATTTTGCTTATGATAATACTAAGACTAGGTCAAAAATAAACAGTCGGAAACAGAGATGAAAACAAAAATGCTAGTATTGGGCGCATTTATTGCCGGTATTTTGTCGGCATTTTTTGGCGGTAAGGCATTTGCGACGGCAGGGGATACAGCCGAAATCTCTAGCGGGACCTGGGAAATCTGCGTTAACGCTACCTTGGATTCTCAGAGCCCAGATTTTTCACTTGATATCACGAAGAGCGGTTTTAAATCTCAGTTGGTGCTTGGTGGTGGCGAATGCAAGACTATTAAATTGACCGGTAGCTCTGCATATACCGTGAGCCTCGGCAATACGATGAGTGCTAGCTCAGTGAACTATGAAGTTTCTGGAAGCAGCCTAACTTTCAACGTTGCAAATAGTTTGAACAACTATTTAAATGCCTTTGGTTCAGTTACTTATACAACTGAGGGCTCTGGCGAAGAGTCGGACTTTGAACTACTTTTCTCCATGCCAGGCACATGCTATCTCAACGGCAACGCCAATGTTTCTGGCGATACCTGCAAGGACGGTGACGGCAATCCACTCACGGATAAAAAATATATCGATACCGGTGTCGCATTGTTTAGCGAAGGTAACGCGGCGAGAGACTTTGAAATCTACTTCACGCTTGATGATTATGCATCAACTCAGCCGAATAATCAGGGTACATTGTTTAATGCGAAATATGAGAATTCTTCCATGTTGTATCCTGGCTTCACTCTTCGTATGTCCGGATCGAACGTTCAGACGATGGAGCTTACCGGTCGCATCGGTAACGACAATACGGATGCGGATAAGGCGAAGAAAGATATTAGCACGGCAAGCCTGAAGGGTAAAGAGATGAAGATTGTGCGCGTTGGCGGGCTGGTCTCTTATAGCATTGACGGCGGGGAATTGATTGAATTCCAGAACTACCAGAACTTCAGTCGTTACTTTGAACAGAGTGCGGTGTTTGGCGCTTCTTTACAGCCGAACGGCACTCCGCAGCGCTATTACGATGGTACGGTCAGTAATATTCGTATTTATCTAAAGAAACTAGAAGAAGAGACGACTGGCAACATTGTATTCGACGCCAACGGTGGCACTGGTACGATGGCAAAGATTGAAGACATTGAGTTAGGTACGGATGTCACTTTGCCTGCTAATACGTTCACCAAAAAGAATGCAAACTTCACTGGCTGGAACACGGCGGCCGATGGATCTGGCACGGCTTACGCCGATGAGGGCACGGTTACGATTTCAGAGGTTGGTAAGCTAACTCTCTATGCGCAGTGGGAAGATATTCCAGTAGGTAGTATTGAGTTTAACGCTAATGGTGGCACCGGAACGATGTCGGTAGTTGAAGATATTCCAGTCGGAACGAATACTACTTTGCCTGCAAATACATTTACGATGAAGAACGGAACGTTTACTGGTTGGAATACGGCAGCCGATGGCTCAGGCGTTGATTACGCTGACGAAGCGACGGTTGCGATTACCTCCACGAGCCGTATTTATCTCTATGCTCAGTGGGAGATTGTCCCGGTAGGAAGTATTGAGTTTAACGCTAATGGCGGCACTGGTGGCACAATGGGGAAGATTGAAGATATTCCGGTTGGGACGGATGTGGTTTTGCCGGCAAATACATTTACGTTGAATAATGCAACATTTAAGGGTTGGAATACGAGGCTAGATGGGACCGGCGCGGATTATATCGATGGAGGTACGGTTACGATTTCTTCTACCGATAGAATTACTCTTTATGCGCAGTGGGATGGCGAAGCGATACTCACTAGCGGTTTTAATTTTAATGCTAAAATAAAACAGCTTACGAAAACACCGGGTAGAGACTGGACAGGTACGAATACTAATGTAAGAGCCATAAAAGAAGCTGACGCGTTGCCAGATGGCATAGATTTTCTACATCATCCATCATACACAGTTTCAAAAGATAATTCTCCTATACGTATTTATGTTTGGTTTAACGATGATGATTTAGATGGAGATGGAGTAGGCGATGGAGTGATTAATATATTTACGACAGCGAATACAATAAAGTGTGAAAGCTTGGATTATTTATTTTATAAATTCGATTCACTTTCTGACATATCTGCACTAGCGGGCTGGGATACATCAAGTGTTAAAGGTATTGATAATGCGTTTTATGGGGCGAAGTCTCTTTCCGATATATCCGCCCTAGCAAGCTGGAATACTTCGAGCTTAACAGATATGAGCCATGCATTTGATGGGACTGCAATAACCGATGTTGGCGCGCTCAGGACCGAGAGGCATGATGAGGGCAATTACGTAAGTTGGGATGTATCTAATGTAACTGATATGCAATCTCTATTTAGTAGTGCAGGCTCTCTTTCTGATATTTCTGCTTTGGCTAGCTGGGATACATCAAAAGTTAAAAATATGGGACAAATGTTCTACGGCGCAAAATCTCTATCCGACATTTCTGCGCTTACGAGTTGGAATACGTCAAAAAACACGAATATGTCGAGTATGTTTTCCGGCACTGCGATTACTGACGTTAATGCACTTGAAGCCAAACAGCACGATGGAAATGATTATGTGAGCTGGGACGTGTCGAATGTTACAAATATGGCAAGTTTATTCTACGGCGCAAAATCTCTATCCGACATTTCTGCGCTTGCGAGTTGGAATACTTCAAAAGTAACTAGTATGAGTCGCTTGTTTGGTAATACGGAATTGCTTTCAGATATCTCTGCGCTTGCAAGTTGGAATACCTCGAGCCTACTTACTATAAACTATATGTTTTACAACGGTGCCATAAATAATGTTGACGCATTAGAGACTAAACGGCACGACGGTAATGATTACACAAGTTGGGATGTATCTAATGTAACTGATATGCAATATCTATTTGGTAGTGCAACCTCTCTTTCCGATATTTCCGCTTTGGCTAGCTGGAATACGTCTAATGTTGAAGATATGAATCATATGTTTGACGGCGCAACCTCTCTTTCCGATATTTCCGCTTTGGCCAGTTGGAATACCCCGAGCTTAAAGAATACATCTTATTTGTTCCGATCCGCAACCTCTCTTTCCGATATTTCCGCTTTGGCTAGCTGGAATACGTCTAATGTTGAAGATATGAATCATATGTTTGACGGCGCAACCTCTCTTTCCGATATTTCCGCTGTGGCCAGTTGGAATACCCCGAGCTTAAAGAATACATCTTATTTGTTCCGATCCGCAACCTCTCTTTCCGATATTTCCGCTTTGGCTAGCTGGAATACGTCTAATGTTGAAGACATAAGTTACATGTTTGCGGGCACCTCAATAACTGACACTGACGCGCTTGAAACAAAGCAGCACGAAGGCAAGAATTACGTGAGTTGGGATACTTCAAAAGTGACTAACATGGATTCCGTGTTTTTTGGAGCAAAAACCCTCACTAATATAGCCGGATTGGCTAGCTGGAATACGTCTAATGTGACAAATATAAAAGCTATGTTTATGAGGACTTCAATAACTAACACTGACGCGCTTGAAACAAAGCAGCACGAAGGCAAGAATTACGTGAGTTGGGATACTTCAAAAGTGACTAACATGGCTAACGTGTTTCATGAAACAAAAACGCTCACTGATATAGCTGGATTATATGGCTGGAATACATCAAATGTGACAAATATGAATAGTATGTTTAGGCTAACATCAATTACTAATGTTAGCTCGCTTGAGACCAAACAGCATGAGGGAAGGGATTATGTAAGTTGGGATACATCCAGCGTAACGGCTATGAGTGGTATGTTCGAGAGCACTCCTATTGTGAATATTTCTGCTTTGGCTAGCTGGAATATTTCAAATGTGACTACTATGACCTCAATGTTCCGTATGGCAACGAAAATGGAAAACCCTGCTGTTCTTGATTGTTGGAATGTTGATATTCATGTGTATATGACGACTATGTTCCAAGGTGTTCCGGCTAAACCGCTGCCGTCTTGGTATCCTTGGGGGAGCTATTGACTTTTTAGGCATTTCGGTTATGCTTGAGGCAAGACTAGGTCAAAAATAAAAATAGTCGAAACAAAAATAAAAAGAGATCAAAATGAAAAGGGCATTTTTTGCAACTGGCCTTGTAGCTATTATTACCGGTATGTTCGAAGCCGGTGCTTTTGCGGTTTCTGGTGATTCGGCTACGATTACTGGCGCGGCGTACTAGGGGATTAGGTCGTAAAAAATATCTCCCGACCGGGAGATATTTTTTTGTGCTTGTGCTATTATTAAATGAGTATGAGTGTGGTATTTGGAATAATTGTTGGTTTGTTTATCTTGATGTTGCTCGTGACGGGGCACGAGTTCGGGCATTTTATCGCTGCGCGTCGTAACGGCGTAGAGGTAGAGGAGTTCGGTATCTGTTTTCCGCCGCGTGCGGTGGCTTGGCGCAAGGTCAATGGCAAGTGGCGCAGGCTAAAACGCTCTGAGTGGGATAATCCGCCAGGAAAAGGGCTGATTTTCTCGCTGAACTGGTTGCCAATCGGCGGCTTTTGTCAGATGAAGGGCGAGAGCGATGCGGATAAAACAAAGGGTAGCTTTGGCGCGTCGTCATTCTGGGCGAAGACAAAGATTCTCTTCGCTGGCGTTGCGATGAACTGGCTAATGGCCTTTGTGATTTTGACGATTTTGGCTTGGGTTGGCATGCCGCACTTTTTGCCAGGGCAATTCGAGATGCCTGGCGACACGAAAACGATCGTAACTACACCTGTGACGATTGGCGAAATCAAGAAAGATAGTCCGGCGGAGCGTGCACACCTAAAAGAGGGTGATATCGTGCGTCAAATGCGGTCTCTGGGCTGCGAGGAGGAGGGCTGTGAGCCTTCTGATGGCGAACGCGTAATCATAAACATGTCTGACGATTTGCTTGATTTTGACGCGAAATACGCGGGTCAGACGGTATATATGACATATGAGCGAAACGGCGAAACCGGCACGGTTGAGGTGCAGTTGAATGAGGCCAATGCTGAATATATTTTAGGTGCTGGTATTGGCGGTGACGCGGTTTATCGCAGCGGTTGGAGTGCGCCGATTGTTGGTTTTGTGACGACTGCGCAGTTGACGGGCGAGACTTTCAAAGGTGTCGGTCAGCTTCTTTGGAATTTGGTAACTGGTACGGTTCGTCAGTTGAACTTCTTTGATCAGAGCGCACGTGAAAGTGGTGCCGAGGCGGTGAAAGCGGCAGGCGATTCGGTTAGTGGCCCGGTCGGTATCGTGGGCGTTATGTTCCCAGCAATGCTGTCACGAGGCGGCAATAACCTAATGTTCTTTGCGGCGCTCATTTCAGTATCGTTAGCCGTGATGAATGTTTTGCCGATTCCGGCGCTGGATGGTGGCCGCTGGCTACTAATTCTCATCTATAAACTCCGCAAAAAGACGCTCACGAAAGAGACGGAAGAAAAGATTGTAAGCAGGGCATTCATGGTACTGCTTGCGATCGTGGCGATTGTTACAGTGATTGATGTGATTAGGATTATTACAGCTAATGCCGGATAAAAAGAAAAAGAAGAGTGTCGCCCGAATTGCACTATATGGTTTGGGGTTAGCAGCATGGGTTGGCGTTTCACTACTTATTGTTCAGTTCTTACTCGGCATGATATTTGTCTGGATTTTGCCAGAGAGTGCGCTGACTTCTAACACGGTAAATTCGGTTTATCAGGTGATGGTTTATGCCTTGGCGCTGGCTATGATCATTGGGCTACCTTGGGCGATTTTGAAGAAAAAGACTACGCGTGATGAGTTAGGCTTACGTGGTTTGCCAACCTGGACGGATATATTGTTAGCCCCGATTGGGCTAGTTGTAGTTTTGCTTGCGGCGGGTGCTTTGACGGCGCTAATGATGGCGCTTTTGCCTGGTGTGAACTGGGAGCAAGCGCAGGATGTTGGCTACCACGGGCTTTATCAGGCGAGCGATTTTATCTTGGCGTTTATCTGTTTGGTGGTTTTGGCGCCGATTTGTGAGGAAATTATCTTCCGCGGTTGGCTTTATGGTAAGCTGCGTTTTAAGATGCCAGCCGTGCCAGCGATTTTGATTACTTCGGTTTTGTTTGGTCTAATGCATGGTCAGTGGAATGTTGGCGTGACGGTGTTTGCGATGAGTGTGGGGATGTGCGTGATGCGAGAGTTTACGGGGACGATTTGGTCCGGAGTGCTTCTTCATATGATTAAAAATGGCATCGCGTTCTACTTTTTATTCGTAATATAAGCGGCTTTGCCCTCAAACTTTTCTTGGAAGAAAAGTTTGGTAAAAGAACCAGTACGAAGAAAAAGTCACGCACATGTCGCGACTTTTTCTTTATAATTAAGATATGCCGGAGTTGCCAGAAGTTGAGACTATCAGGCGTGGTCTGATGGAAAAGTTGGTGGGAAAGAAAATCGCAAAGGTTCATATTTTGTGCGAGAAAAGTTTTCGTGGCAAACCGGAATTGATTGAGGGGCAGGAAATAATTGAGTTAGATAGGCGCGGAAAGGCGTTGTTGATTCGCCTGAAAAATAAGTTGACGATTATGGTCCACCTGCGTATGACCGGTCAGATGATTTATGATGGGATGGAGCGTTTTGCGGCGGGGCATCCGGATGAGAGTTTTCGCGAGAAAATGCCGGGGCGCTTTACGCGAGTTTACGTAGATTTAGATGATGGGACGCATCTGTATTTTAATGATTTGAGGAAGTTTGGCTTCTGGAAAGTTATGGACGAATTGGATGTCGCGACGGATAAGTTTTTAACTAGCCTTGGTGCTGAGCCGTGGGATATGAAGCCGGCAGATTTCTGGGCAATGTTACAGCGTCACCAGAATTCACCTGTAAAAGCAGTGATTTTAGATCAGCATAATATTGCTGGCGTTGGGAATATTTATGCCGATGAAGGGTGTTTCTATGCTGGTATTATGCCGAGTAGGAAGTGTGGCGATTTGGAACGAAAAGAGGCGGATAAGCTGCTAGAAGGGTTACGTTATGTGATGCAAGCCTCAATTGATAGTGGCGGTTCGACGATGAAAGATTACGTGCGTGCGGATGGTACGCGGGGCAATTATTTGGAGAAGTTTGCGCAGGTATTTCGTAAGGAAGGCTCTGAGTGTTCGCGCTGTGGCGGAGAAATAAAGAAGACGCGCGTGGCGGGACGTGGGACGCATTACTGCGGAGGTTGTCAGAAATGATAAAAATATTTTACGGCGAGGATCGCGTGAAGGCGCGCCAGGCGATCGATAAGCTACTTGGCAGTGATTGTGAAATTATCGAGGCGGAAAATTTGACGACTAATGACGTGGCTTCCGTGTTTTTGGGCGTGTCATTGTTTGGCGATAAGCGCAAAATTTTAGTCAAAGATTTGTCGCTGAATGAAGATTGTTGGGATATGGTGCCAAATTTTGTGGCGGATTGCCCGCACGATATCATTCTGTGGGAGACGAAACTGGATAAACGATCAGGGGTGTATAAGGCTCTGAGTAAAGAAAAGGGTATCGAGTTTAAGGAATTTGCGCTCGCGGAGGATCCAAATAATAAATTAGTGGGCGGCATTTTGGACGCGGCGATGCGCGGCGACAAGAACGCTCTGAAAATGTGCGAGAAGGTTGAAGCAACGAATAATCCATATATGTTTATGGGTTTGATGGTGTCGCAGGCGATTAAGAAGCTGCAATATAACAACCCGAAGGCCGTGAAGACACTGAAGATTTTGGCGGAGACGGATATGAATATGAAATCCGTCAGTATTGAGCCGTGGCAGCTGATAAAGATGGCGCTACTAAAGATTTCAAGCCTATAAAAAATCTCCCCGAAGGGAGATTTTTTGTTTGCTTGTAATTTAAGCAGCGTGAACTTCGACGCGGGTGCGGCGGACGCTCTTGCCAGAGAAGTGGCTCTTCTTGGTCTTAACGAAGACAACCTTGCCATCGATGGCAGCATGAATCGTGAAATTGCGGCTCATGAAGGTGCCTGGGCCTGCGAGCTTGGTTGCGCCGGTCTGGCGAACGAGAACTTCACCGGTCTTTACGGTCTGGCCACCAAAGCGCTTAACGCCGAGGCGCTGGCCAGCATTGTTGTGGATGTTTTTACTGGTACCACCAGCTTTGACATGTGACATACTTTACTTTTTCCTTAATACTATTATTTGACGCGCAACGATTTGGCCCTCTCGGTAATATAAGAGGTCGTCAAAAGAAGCGTATCGATACTTTGTTAAATTATACCCAAGATCGTCCAATCTGTCAACGATGTCGAGGCCAGAATATTTACCATTCGGACGGAGCCAGGCTGGAATGGCAAGCGCAAGGCAGGTGCCGCTCTTAATCTGAGGCGCGAGGTTCTTGAGGAAGCTAGTAAGTAGAGCTTCAGAGTTTTCTTTCTCGGTGCGGAATTTGATTTCTACCGGTGGCTGAGACATCGGGTGACCGAGGTAGATTTCACTAGCGATGAAATCTGGTGCCGGCTTCCACTGATGTTTGGTTGCGTCACCTTCTTCGAGCTGAGGTTTTTGATTGATATCCGAATAGCGACCAGCGAGCCAGGAAAGGTTGCGCTCGGAGTAGTTGATCATCTTGTCGGAAAGGTCGGTGCCGTAAACCTGATAGCCCATTAGGGAAGCTTCCTGAAGGACGACACCAGTGCCGCAGAATGGATCGAGCAAGCGGCCTTCTTTGGCGCCTTCGGTGGCGAGGTTAATGAGAATCTGGGCAAGTTTTGGCGGGAGCATGCCAACGAAAGCGTCGCGGGCAGGGCGAGCCTGATCGCGCTTGGCATAGGACGTGATATTCTGCGTGCCAACAGAGGTGGCGAACTGGTTGCCAAACTTGATAAGTTCGATATGATTGAGTTTCTCGCCAAGCTGATTGTGGTGCGCGGTGGCGCTGGAAATCGTGGCGGATTTACCAGGAATGAGGCGGACGTTGCGACCATGGCGCTTTAGGAGATTCTTGTATTTCAGCGCGAGCGCCCAAGCGGATTTCTGGCTAGCTTTGGCGGAGTAATCGCTGACGCCGAGGGTGATTTTACCTTCAGGGAGCTGACTAAGATAATCGGTAGGGGATTCGTCTAGAACTTTGGCAACCTTTAGAGCGCCGCCGAGACGGTTGATATCAACGAATTTTGCAGTAACGAGAGCGAGGTTTGGTGCGACCTGCTTGACTTTGCTGGATGAAAAAAGCGCCTCTAGCTCTGCGAGAGAAATCTTTGCTTCACGACCGAGTACAACAAGATACTGCATACCCTTAAATTATACCCGAAACATAAGGAAAATGATATACTAGAAGATATGGTAAAGAAGGTGTTAAGTATTATTACGCTTGCCTTGGTTGCCTTCATTGGGTACCAGGCGTTTACCGGGGAGGTAGAACTCAACGGTCAGATGATGCCGATGTGGGATGCATTGGTGTATTCTTTCCAACACCTTAATCCTTGGATTTTGCTTATTTTGATTCCGGAGCAGATTTTGATGTATTATGCGGCGGGCCAGATTTATTTCGCATTCCTAAAACAGCGCAAGAATTTCAAGATGACGCAGATGAAATTGACGCGCATTTCTTTGGAAATTAACTTCGTGAACCACGCTTTGCCAAGCGGTGGCGCTAGCGGCCTTGGCTATCTGATTTGGCGTCTAAAGGACCTCGGTATTACGGCGGGGCAGATTAGTTTTGTTCACGTTCTTCGCTATGGTATTTGTGCCTTGGCGAACACGGTTCAGACCTTTATCGCGATTGTGATTGTATTGATTGCGGGCTGCGTATTGCCGGGTCAGCACTGGACTTTGGGCCTCGCGGCTTTGGTTGCGCTAGGCATCCAGTTAGTCGTTTTGACGGTGCTTTTGATTGTGCGTAAGCAGAAGAATATTGATTGGCTATCTGCTAAAGCGACGGCGTTTGTGAATGGCGTTATGAAGAAGATTTCGCGCGGAAAGAAGCGCAAATTCCTCAAAGAGGACAGCGTTAATCGTTTCTTTGGTGATCTTCGCGGCGATTATATTGAGCTAAAGAAGAACAAAAAAGTGCTCTGGAAACCGGTGATTTGGGGTGCGCTCTATTCGTTCTTGGAACTTGCAACTTATTGGGTGGTGGCGTGCTCACTCGGTCATCCAGAAGTATTGCCGCAGATTATGATTGCAGAAGGCGTGGCGAGCGTGGTCGGTACGGTGATGGTAACCCCTGGTGGTCTCGGCGGCTATGAGGGCGCGATGGTGCTGATTATGGTTGCGACTGGTGTTGCGCCGTCGGTAGCAGTAATTACGGTCATCGTGACGCGTATTTGCGTATTGCTTGGTACGATTTTAAGTGGTTGGGGCTTTTATCAGCAGGCTTTGATGAGCCGCGACGATAAATTCAAGGTCGAGAAAAAGAATGGAAAATAACCCACAACAGGTCTATTCGGTCTCGGATTTTCAGACAGTCTGTAACCAGATAATGGAGACGGCCTTTACGGGAGTTGTCGTTGAGGGTGAAGTCGCTAGTTTTAAGCTAAATCAGAACAAGTATGTCTTCTTTGATTTAAAGGATGAACAATCCAGCGTGAGTTGCTTTATGATGTCTTTTGCATTGCGCTTTCCAATAGAAGACGGGATGCGCGTGCGGGTGCGTGCGGTGCCGAAACTTACGAAGTGGGGCAAGTTTTCTTTGACGGTTCAGGCGATTGCGCCAGTAGGCGAGGGGAGTATCAAGAAGAGCCTCGAGATGCTAAAGAAGAAGCTGACTGCGGAAGGGTTGTTCGACCCGGCGAAGAAGCGTCCGTTGCCAGAAAAGATTGTGAAGATTGGTGTGATTTCTAGTACACAGGCGGCAGGATATGCGGATTTTTGTAAGATTCTAAACGAGCGCTGGGGCGGTTTGACGGTGCTGACGGCGCACTGCCAAGTGCAGGGCATGGTAGCGGCGGATCAGATTATTCGTGCGCTGAATTACTTTAACGAGCGTGGGGAAGTTGACGTAATTGCGGTGATTCGCGGTGGTGGTTCGGCGGACGATTTGGCAGTTTTTAATGATGAGGCATTAGTGCGCGCGATTGCAGCTTCGCGCATTCCAGTTATAACGGGAATTGGTCATGAAGTGGACGAAAGTTTGTGTGATTTGGCGGCTGATGTGGTGGCTTCTACGCCTTCAAACGCGGCGCAGA